>Ga0335069_10000246_pt1 | contig 95051 bp, 99 predicted proteins | sample Lox_Sample_11_FD_206714 | JGI IMG/M metagenome (GOLD analysis project Ga0335069, IMG submission 206714) | Soil microbial communities from Loxahatchee National Wildlife Refuge, Florida, United States - Lox_Sample_1.1 | ecosystem: Environmental > Terrestrial > Soil > Wetlands | place: USA... | reverse complement strand
AGGTCGACCTTGTTTGGGGCTGCTGCCGCAAAGAGCGCCTCGAAGGGCGCGCCGTGGATCACCGGCTTTGACCCGGCGTTGCTCGGCCAGGAACTTCACGGTCTCGGCCTCGAGCTGTGCGAAGATTCCGGAGCCGCCGAACACCGGGCCCGCTATCTGGCTCCCATCGGCCGTACGGATCGAGCGCATTGCCCGCGCGCGGGTGCGCTGACGGGCGCTTTTCGATCGGAGTCGCGCCGCGGGCGCAGGCGCAGACGGGGGTGGCCGGCCTGCCGCTCGACCCCGAGACGGCCCCACCCCCTCCCCCGCGGGCGCCGGCCCCGAGGGGCGCGCAGAAGATCATGGACGTGGCCCGTCGCAAGCGATGGGAGTCATGGGCGGTAGAAGCTGGTCGCTCTTCTAGAGCTCTCCCCGCCGCTTCACCTCGAGGTAGCGCCGGAGAACCGCGGCCCCGAGGGAGCGGGCGGGGGCGCTCTCCACCCGCACCCCGACCGAGCGGAGCGCGGCCGCCTGAAGGTCTCGGTCGGCGAGGATCCGCTCGGCGGCCACCCTCTCGAACGCCTCCTGGGGATTGTTGGGCCGCGCGGAGGCCGCCTCGGAGATCTCCGAGTCCGCCGCCGCTAGGAGGAAGAGGAGGTGGCGGCGCGCCAGAAAGGCGGCGGAGGTGCGAAGGGCGACGCCGGAGTCCGGGTCGGAGAGGTCGGTGAGGAGGACGACGAGCGCCCTCCGCCGCTGGCGGGCGGAGAGGACCTCGAAGGCGGCGCCGTAATCGGCCTCTTCCGCCCGCGGCTTCGCCCTGTGGAGCGCCTCGGCGAGCGCGGAAAGCCCGGCGCGACCGGCGGCCGGCGGGACCACGCACTCCACCTCCGCGCCAAACAGGATCGCCCCGGTCCGGTCGCCGCGCATCGCCGCCGCTCTGGCCAGGGCCAGGGCCGCGTCGACCGCGTGGTCGAGCTTCGAGCGCCCGTCCCTTAGGCTTGCCGAGAGCTGTCGCCCGCAGTCGAGGAGGAGCCAGACCACCTGGTTTCGCTCGGGCTGCCATTCGCGGACCACCGGGGTGCCGCGGCGGGCCGTCGCTTTCCAATCGATCCCCCGCGGGTCGTCCCCCGGCAGGTAGGGACGAAGCCCGGCGAACTCCCGCCCCTCGTAGAGGCCTCGGGTCCGCGCCCGCCCTTCCTCGGCTCGCCCGGCCAGGAGGGCGACGGCGAGGCTGCGCAGGTCCGGATAGACCCGTGCCGCCCGGGAGAGCGGGACCCGAAACTGCCGGGAGGCGAGCCCCAGGGGCCCGCGAGCCCGGGCGTAGAGGTCGCCGAACGCGACCTCGCCGCGGCACCGGGGGATGACCTCGTAGCGGATCGAAACCGCCTCGCCCGGGGCGAGGCGGAGGCGGCGCCGGTGACCGCTCGAGTCGAGCTCGGCCGGCGGGGCGTCGGCGAGGTCGAGGCGGAGGGGGCGGCCCGCCCGGCTCGAAACCGTGAGGGTGACGGGGTTCGGGGAAAAGGCCGAGAGCGGCTCGGGGAAGCGGCGCGCCGCGGCGAGGGTGCCGGGCCCGGGCGCGAGGAGCGCGTCGACCCCGAAGAGGAGGAGCACCGCCCCGTCCAGAAGGGCCAGGACCCGGGGGAACCCGGTCATGCCCGCAACCAAGAGGGCGATGAACGCGGCCAGGGCGAGGAGGAGCGCCGTTCGCTCGGTGGGGAAAGGCACGTCGGAAGGGTACCAAAGGGTGGCGGAGGGCGGACCCTTGTCCGGGGAGGGGGCGTGCGCGGATCGGGGCTTTCACGGGGGTCCGTCCCGCGGGAGGATTCCGCCATGCCCTCGCTCCTCTTGGCGGCCTTCGCGCCCGAGCTCGCCGGTCTCGACACCTCTTTGCCCCGGGGCTGGGTGGCGGAGCTGACCGGAGTCGGCGCGGTGAGCGCCGCGGTCGCGACTGCCCGGCTCCTCGCGGCGCACGAGCCGGACCGGGTCCTGTTCGTGGGCACCTGTGGCGCCTACGACGACAGGCTCCCGGTGGGGGAGGTCCTGTCCGCAGCCGAGGCCATCGCCACCTCGGTGGAAGAGCTCTCGGGGAGGGCGTACCGTCCCGAGTGGGAGCGCGTCCGGTGGGTGGCCACCTGGGCGCTGCCCTTCCCCGGGCACCCCGTGGCGGTGCCTCCGGCCATCACCCGGACCGCGGAGGGAGGGCGGGTGCTCTCGGGCGTCGCGCCGGCCGAGCACCTCGAGCTCACGGGGGTCTTCGCTGCCTGCCACGCCGCCGGCGTCCCGGTCGCCGCCGCGCTCGGGGTCGCGAACCGGGTCGGGTCCGGCGGCCATGCCGAGTGGCAGCTCTCGCACGCGCGCGTGAGCCGGGCGGTGGCGCAGTCTCTCGTTCGGGCCGGCGTCCTTGCGCCGAGGACGCCCTGACGGGCGGTGGGGTCAGGTCTCCTAGCGGGGCACCTCGACGGACTCGAGCAGCTCGGCCACGAGGTCGTCGGGGGTGGCGCCCTCGAGCTCGGCCTCTGGTCTCAGGAGGAAGCGGTGGCGGAGGGCAGGCGCGGCCATGGCCTTCACGTCCTCCGGGCTCACCCACTCGGCCCCGAGGAGTGCGGCCCGGGCCCGGGCGACGGAGAGGAGCCCGACGCCGGCCCGCGGGCTCGCGCCCAGGCGGGCGCGAGGGAGCTCGCGGCTCGCCCGCACCAGCCGGGACACGTACTCCAGGACCTGGGGCGCCACCTTGAGCGACCGGGCGGTGGTCTTGAGGGCCGAGAGCTCCTCCCGCGAGACCACCGGAGAAACGCCCGCCGCGACGAGGTCGTGGACGTCCTGGCCCAGGGCCGTCCGGCGGAGGATCTCCACCTCCTCGGCGGCGGCGGGGTACTCGACCCGGACCTTGAGGAGGAAGCGATCGGCCTGCGCCTCGGGCAAGGGGTAGGTGCCCTCGTACTCGACCGGGTTCTGGGTGGCGATGACGAAGAACGTCCCGGGCAAGGGCTGGCGCTCTCCGTCGAGCGTGACCTGTCGCTCCTCCATCGCCTCGAGCAATGCGGCCTGGGTCTTGGGCGGGGTCCGGTTCACCTCGTCGGCGAGGAGCACCTCCACGAAGATGGGGCCGCGGCGGAGCTCGAAGGTGCCGCGGTCCGGCCGGTAGACGGTCGTGCCGACGATGTCGCTGGGCATGAGATCGGGCGTGAACTGGACCCGGCCGAACCGGAGATCGAGGGCCCGGGAAAGGGCCTTGGCGAGGAGGGTCTTGGCGACGCCGGGGACCCCCTCGAGGAGCACGTGCCCGCTGGCCAGGAAGGCCGCGAGGAGCTCCGCCACGGGCTCCTTCTGCCCGACCACCACCTTGGCGATCTCGGCCTCGACCCGCGCCGCGGCGGGGAGCGCGAGGGTCATCGGGCGTACCCCAGGATCCGGTAGACCAGGCCCCCGACCATCTCCCGCAAAGCGTCGGTCGAGCCGGCGAGCGCCCCGGCCCGCGGAAGCCAGCCGAGGGCCCCGTCGCGGCCGGAGCGGTGATCGACGGGCAACAGGTCGGGGGAGAGCCCCACCGCGTGGAAACAGCCCAGGGCCCGCGGCGCATGCCAGGCGCTCGTGAGGAGCAGGATGCGTTTCCAGCCGTGCGCGGCGATGATGGGGGCCGACTCGAGCACGTTCTCCCGGGTATTTCGGCTATGGCTCTCGGTTACGATCTGGTCGGCCGGGATGCCCTGATCGCGCAGCCAGCCGGCGAGCTCCTCCGCCTCGGGGACGTCGCCCGGCTCCGGGAAGGTGGCCCCGCCGGAGATGAGCACCATCTTCGCCTGGCCGGTGCGCAAGAGGATGGCGGCCTGGGAGATGCGGTCGACCGGGTCGGTCAGCTCGAGCTGACCGCTCCGGCGCATGGCCGCTCCGTCCACCAGGCCGCCCAGGACCACCACCACGTCGTAGGGTGGTTCCGGGCGGAAGGTGTTTCGGGCCCCCGCCTCGAGGCGGGCGAAGAGCCCGCGATAGACCGGCTCGAGCGAGAAGAAGACGAGGACGAGGAGGGCGAGAAGGAGGGAGAAGCGTGCCCGGCCCGGCTTCCGGCGTTCGAGGAGGAGGGCGAGGAGGGACAGAAGGATCGCCCAGGTGAGGGGGGCGACGAGGAGGTCGAGGAGCTTGGAGAGGACGAGGAACACCGGGGCATCTTACGCGACCCGCCCCTCCCCGGGGGGAGGGAGTCAACGCCGGCCGGCCGAGAGCGCGCCCTCCGCGTCCGCCGCCGCGCGCAGGACCTCTAAGAGTCGGCCAGGGCCCTTGCCTGCGAAGGCGGCGCCGCCGCGGGAGAGGGCCAGCGCTGCCCTGGGGCTCTTCCCCGCGGCACGCCGCGCCGCCTCCGGGTCGGAGAGGTGGGCGGGAATGGCAAAGCGTCGTTCGAGGCGCCGGCGCAGGCCGCGCCAGGCTTCCCGGGCCAGTTCCTCCTCGGCGCCCGCGCTCCGGTAGAGCGCCGCGAGCGAGGCCAGGTAGTCGCGCGCCGTGCGACCCGAGCCCGGGTCCGTCGGAGGCCGCACCGCCCCGAGGCGCCGACCCCGCGAAAGGACGAGCGCGAAGCCCCCGAGGAGGACCTGAGCGCCGAGGAGCACGAGACTCCCCCGCGGCGGTCCGGTCGGGCCGGGAGCGGCGAGGAATCGCTCGTCGAACACCACCGGCCCCTTTCTCCCGAGCCGAAGCACGAGCGAAAGGGCGTCGCCCTCCAGGAGGTGGCCATTCTCGAGGGGGTCGGGCCCGGAGAGGACGAGGACCTCGCCCCGGCCGACGGGGATAAAGAGCGCGCTCGCGAGGCCGCCGTCGCCGGAGACGGCGAGCCCGCCCGGACGGGAGAGCGAAAGGCTCGCGCCCCCGGCCGGGAGGAGGAGGTCTCCGAGGAGCGGGTGCGGGGCGAGCCCGCCTGCGAGGCGCGGCGCGATCTTCCTCCCGACCTCGACCCCGAGCGCCTCGAGGAGGGCCCTTGGGCGGGTCGGGCCGAGGGCCAGGACAAGGGTGGCGCCCGCCTCGGCCTCGGCGATGAGGCTTGTGACGTCGTCTTCCGAAGGCGGGCTCCAGAGGGCGGCGAGGATCACCGCGCCGGCGCCCGGGATCGGTGGATCGCCCCTGCCGCGGCGGAGGGCGACCGCGCCCGACTCTAGGAGCAGCTCGCGGGCGGCGGCGAGCCCGCGGGGGCCGACGTTCTGGGCCGAGGGGAGCGCCGAGACCTCTGCCCGTCGGTCGCCGGAGAGGCCCAGGACCGCCGCCGCGAGAAAGAGGGCGAGCGCGGCGGAGAGACCGAGGGCGGGCGCGAGGCGTCTCAAGCGATCCCCCTGGCGAGGACCACCCGGGCGGCGGCGAGCGCGGCTTGGGCCTCGGCGGGTCCGGCCGGGCGCTCGCCGTACACGGTCCGGTCGAAGAGGCGCGAGAGGGCACGGAGCGCGTCGCGCCGGTGGGGATCGGCGTCGCGCAGCCGCTCGACGAGCTCGCCGTTCGTGAGGGTCCTCCCGGACGGCACCTCCCCGGTCCTCTCGAGCGCGGAGAGCGCGGCGAGGAGCGAGAGGCGAACCGCCGAGGCCGCGTCCCCCCGCCCCGCGGCCGACAGGGCCGGGGCGAGAGAGGGGTCCGGGGAGGGCGAGCGTTCGCCGGGCGAAGGGGTGGGGCGCGGAGAGGGTGCCGGCCGCCGGCGCCGGAGGGCGATGAGCCCGAAGAGGGCGGCGGCGGCGGCGGCCCCGAGGAACACGGCTCGGCTGAAGAACGCGTAGCGCTCCGCCTCGCCGGTCTCGAGCAGGTCGAGGAGCCGGCGCCAGAGCGAAAGGAGGCGGAGCCTCAGGGCCCGCGGGTCGGCGCGCGCCCGCCGGTAGGCAGGGCCGTCCAGGATCCTCTCGGCGCGGGCCCGATCTGCCGGGCCGGCCGCGGGGAGGGGCGGCCGGGCGGCGAGAGCGCACTGGAGATCCAAGGCGGCCCGAAACCGAAGTCCCGCGCCCGACCGGGCCGCTCCTTGGGCCGACTCGGCCTCGTGCGCCTCCTCAAGGAGGGCAAGCACCGGGCCGCCCGCCCCTTCTCCCTCGAGGGCGCGCACCAGGCCGACCGCCTCTTGGCAAAGGTCCGGGTCCGTGAGGAGGCGGGCGCGGGCCAGGGCGGCCGGGCATCCGGGCGCGGCAGCGAGAAGGAGCGAGAGGACGAGCGAGGTCAAGAATCCCTCCTCAGAGCCGCTCGGCCCATGCCTCGAGGTCGATCCCCTCCGTCCGGGCGCGGCGGTCGAAGTAGAGGACGACCACCGCCACGAGGGAGAAGGGCTGGAGCACGGCCGCGGCCGCCGCCTCGAAGACCGCGAGGCCGACCTCGAGCGGGGCGGAGAGCTCCGCTCCTACTAGGCCGAGCCCCCCGGACGCCCCGCTCGCCCGGAGCGCGAGGAGGCGCGGGATCCCCGCAAGCCCATTCACGGCGGCGAGGAGGACGAACAGGACGACCAGCACGAGCGAGGCCCGGACCCCCGGTCGCTCGGCGAATGGGGACCCCGGGCGCGGGGACATGAGGCGCGAGGATCGTCCCAGGGCGGCGAGCCCCACCCGTCCCTCCAGCACCGCGACCACCGGGACGAACACGGAGCGGAGAGTGGCGACGAGGAACAGCCCGAGCCCCCCCACCATCGCCCCGGCCGCTCCGGCGAGGAGGGTGGGGAGGCTCCGGGCGCGGAGCGCGAGGGCCAGGCCGGGGAGGCCGCCGGCCACCGGGGCTGCGGCGAGGAGCAAGACCTGGACGGCCACGGCGGTGGTCACCGAGAGGACGGCCCGGGCCGGGCCCGGACGGGCTGCCGCGCGGCGCGGCTCGAGCGAGGGTGCGACGATGGCCGCGGCCGCGCCGGTGGCGAGGAGCTGCAGGGCGAGGAGCGAAACGAAGAGGAGGGAGAGGTGCCAGAGGGCGGGTCCGAGGAGCTCGGCGCCGTGCGCTGGATCTCCCAGGACCTCGAGGAGGTCTTGGGCGGGGGCGAGCCGGCGCGAGAGCAGGAGGGCCGGAGCCTCGGCGAGCAGCATGGCCGCGAACAGGGCGCGAAAGTGGCGCAGCGCGACGGCGACGGAGCGGTCGATCACCTCGGCGAGGCCGAGGGGACGGGCGCTGAGGTCCTTGGCGGTCACCCCCGCGGATCCTACCCTTTGACGGAGGTGGGGAGGATGGCGTACATGCCCCGCGTGCTCCTCCGGCTCAACGGCGAGCTGCGGGAGGTCCCGGACGGAACGACGGTCGCGGGCCTCTTGGCCCAGCTCGGGGTGAAGCCGGCGCGGGTGGCGGTGGTGGTGAACGAGGCCGTCGTCACCCACGACCTCTATGCCGAGCACCGGATCCTTCCCGGGGACTCGGTCGAGATCGTCGCGGTGATGGCGGGGGCCTAAGGCGTTCGCCTCGGCCGCCACCAGAAGAACCGGTAGGTCCGCACCAGCCGATCGCCTTGCCGGGCCTCGGCCGACCCGGCGGGCTCGAGCGGGCCGAGGCGTTTCTCCAGTTCCGGGCGCTGCGGGCCGAGGTCGTCGACGGTGACGAGGAGGAGTGGCTCGCCTGCCGCGCCCGGGTCCGGGTCGTAGAACGAGGGCCCGGTGATGCGCTCGCCCAGGTAGGCGGGGGAGCGCTGGTCATAGACGCCGAGCTGGCCGAGAACGATCCAGTGGGCCGCGGCGAGGCGGGCACTCCCTGCCACGGCGCGCGCCGCCCGGGCCCCCTCCCGCCAGCCGACGAGGTCGTCGAGCGGTCCTCGCGCGACCGGAATGGAGTGGCCAAAGGCCTCCACCCGGGCGGGGACCGGCACCGCCAAGAAGAAGAGGAGCGCCGAGAGGCCGACGCCGATCTCGGCGTACCCCACCCAGAGGGCTCGGCGAAAAGGGCGACCGGCGGCGCCCGAGAGGCAGAGGAGGAGGATGGCCGAGAGCCAGCCCGGGCCGGGCCAGTGGGGGAGGGCGTTTGGGGTGAAGGCCGCGGCCAGGGTGAAGAAGGCGGCGAGTGGCAGCGCCGAGAACGCCAGGGCGGCGTTGAGGGCGTCCCCCCGGGCGAAGAGCGCCCGGAAGGCCGCGGCCGCGGCGAGGACGAGGAGGAGGGGCGACACGTAGCCGAGCTGGCCGCCCAAGGAGGCGAGGAGCCGAGAAGCCCTGAACAGATGGCCCGAGAGCCCGTGAGTCGCCTGGAACGCGAACGAGGGCCAGCCGTGGGCCGCATTCCACAGCAGCATGGGCGAGGCGATGGCAAGGGCGAGTGCGGCACCGGCCCAGGGAAACGGGGTGGCGAGGAGCCGGCGGCCGTCGCGGGTCGCGAGGAGCCCGGAGAAGACCGCCACTCCGAGGAGGCCGGCGGTGAGCTTCGACAAGGCGCCCACCCCGAGGAAGGCGCCGGCCGCGAGGGCCCAGGGCGGTCCGCGGTCGAGGGCGCGTTCCAGGGCCCAGAAGGTGCCCACCCAGGCGAGCGCCAGGGGGGCGTCGGGCGTGAGGAGGGCGGTTCCCAGCGAGAAGAGCGGAGCCGCCTGGAGGGCCACCGCGGTGGCGAGCGCGGCCCGCCGTCCGGCGCGGGCGTCGACGAGCGAGGTGGCGAGCACCAGGGTGAGCGCCCCGAGGATCACCTCGGGCAGCCTTACCGCGAAGGGGCTCGCACCCAGAAAGCGTAGCGGCCCGGCCGCGAGAAAGGCCACCGCGGGCGGGTGATCGAGGTAGCCGGGCTCTAGGTGCCGCGCCCAGTCGACGTAGTAGGCCTCGTCGTTCCCGAGCGGCACGACCGCCGCCAGGGCGAGGCGAACGGCGCTGCCGAGGAGGATCGCCAGGGCCAAGGGCCCATGGCCCCGAGCCCCCTGTGGCCTCGAGGGCGGTGCATCCGGGCGTGCTCCGAGGTGGGCGGCCATCAGCCCACCGGCGCGACCCGGCCGATCTCCTCGACCGAGAGCCGGAAGACGCGCGAGGGCTTGCCCCATCCCCCGGCGGCGAACCCGCGGCAGATCCGGTCGTAGGCCTCGGGGTGGTGGTGGGGGGCGAACTCCTCGACCGAACCGCGCAGGGCGAAGCCCTGGTAGGTCTCGAGATCGAGGAGGAGCCGCACCTCCCGGGGGTTCGAGCGCAGGTTCATGTAGGTCTTCAGGGCCAGTCCGTCCCCGTGATAGAGCGCGAGCCGGCCCTCCCGCAGCTCGCAGTGGTAGACGAAGCGGGGGGAGAGGTTGGCGGTCTCGCCCACGCAGACCAGGGCGAAGCGAACTGGACCGACCACGGCCACGACCTCCTCCAAGGGCACGCTCTCGAAGAACTTGAGGGTGTAGGGGCTGTGGTGGACGGTGTAGAGGCTCGCGCCCTTCACGAGCAGGTGCTCGCCCTTCGGCTCGATGAGGTCGGGGAGGGCGGCGCCCCCCGAAAGCGGCCGCGTCTTCACCTGGAAGCCCTGGTAGTGCTCGACACGGGTGAGGTGGACCGTCACGCACTCGCCCGGCCCGGGCGCCCGGGGCAAAGGGGCGGAGAGCGTGACCCGGAGTTCCCGGGGGCTCGACCCGGGCTCGAGGGCCTCTACGCGGTTCACGGACACATCTCCCGTGCTCCCGGGCCGGCTGGTGGTGGCCATGAACGTCACCACCTTTTCGTGCTTCACCGTCGGGAAGAAGGCGGATTGCCGGACCTTCTGCTCCTCGATGAAGGCGAGGACGTTCTCCTCTTCGCTCGGCACGGCGATCCTCCCGGGCGGGAACTCCCGCGCCTCGCGAGATTACGGTCGAGGTCAGGGCTTGTCCACCGTATCGGGATCGGCCCGTCCGGCGCTCAGAGCCGCGAGGAAAGCCCGATCCGGGGCCAACGAGTCCCGCGCCGAGGTCCCGCCTTCGAGCGAAGCTCGCGCCCGCGGGCGCCCTTCGGGTCTGAAGACGTCTCTTGGTCGAGCTCGTTGCCATTGGGGAGAGGGGTAGAGGACCCGGGAAGCCGCTTCCGCGGAGGAGGTCGCCCGATCGCGGGCGCGTCGCCCCTTGCGCGGGGTCGCCCGGTGAAGCCGTCCTCTCCGGATCGTCCGGGCGGAGAGTCATCCTCCCCGCACTTCTGACGGGGAAGCTCTTCGCCCCGGGGATGCGACCCGCTCCGGAGGGCGAAGAGCGCCCCTCTTCCCATCGGGAAGGTCATACGGCCTTGATCGAGCGAGCGGCCGAACGCCGCCCGGGCTGCGCCCGGCCATGGCCCCGGGTATATTGCGCCCGCCATGGGGCGTTCCGTCTACGAGATCTCGAAGGACTTCCTCTTCAGCGCCGCACACCAGATCCGCTTCCACGGCGGCAAGTGCGAGCGCCTCCATGGCCACAACTGGCGGGTCCGGGTCCACGTCCGCGCCTCGACGCTGAACCGCATCGGGATGGTGATCGATTTCGCCGATCTGCAGCGGATGGTGACCGAGGTCGGGGCGCGCTTCGATCATCGGAACGTGAACGAGGTCCCCCCGTTCGACGAGCTGAACACCACCGCCGAGCTCATTGCCCGCCACTTCTTCACCGAGGTGGGAAGGCTGCTCGCCGACGAGGGTGGGCGGGTCTCCGTCTCGAAGGTGGAGGTCTGGGAGAACGAGGGATCGCTCGCGGTGTACCGGGAGGAGTAGGGCCGCTCCCGGCTCCTCTGCGCTCCCTCGCCCCGGGGGCCCGCGTCCCGCGCGCGGGCCGTTCCCGTGGCGTGGGGGGCGGCCGTCCGGGAGCGGGGCTCTCCGACCCCGGGCGCGTCAGCGGCGCCGGGTATCCTTGGGGCGTGCGCGTCCTCTGCCTTTCGCCGACCCCGCTCGCGGCGATCCGCGCGACGAGGCGCATGTGCGACGCCCAGGGCGGGATCCACTTCGGTCCCGGCGCCACCACCTTGAGGCGGCTCGCCTCGGAGGTGCTCGTGGCCTCGGGCGATCGGCGGGCCGTGCTCACTCCGCTCGCGGAGAGGCTCATCGTCCTCGAGGCGGGCGAGGCGGCGGGCGGCATGCTCTCCGGCCTCGCGCCGAGTTCCGGCCTCGCCGGCGCGCTCTCCCGGACGATCGCCGAGCTCGCTTTGGGGGAGGTGGAGGGGAGCGATCTCAAGGGGGCCGCGGCCTCGTTGGGCGGCGCCCCGCAAAGGCGCCTCGGGCTCTTGGCCGACGCCCTCGAGGCCTACCAGGCGCGCCTCGCCGCCCTGGGCGTGCTCGACGGAGCGGCGGCCTTCCGGGCCGCGGCAGAGGCGGTGCGGCGCGGGGCGTGGCACGAGACCGCTTCCCTCGAGCTCCTCATCCTCGATGGTCTGGGCCCGCTCGGGAGGACGGAGTTGGACCTCGTGGCGAGCCTCGTGTCCCGCGCCCCCCGAACGAAGGCGTGCCTGCCCTACTTCCCCGATCGCCCCGACCTCTCGTCCCCGGCGGAGCCGCTCCTCAGGCGCCTCGAGTCGCTCCACGAGGTCGCCCGGGTACGCGAGGTGGAGATCGTTCTGCAGCGGCTCGACGATCGAGCGGAGCGCGTGGGGGCGCTCCTCTCGGCCTTCGGCCGTGGGCAGGCGGATCGGCTCCCCGGGGAAAGGGGGCTTGTGCTTGCGGCACCCGGTGCGGGGGCGGCGGGGGAGGCCGAGGCGGCCGCGGACGCCGCCCTGCGGTTCTTCGAGAGCGGGATGTCCCCGGACGAGGTGGTGGTGGTCGCGCAGTCGCCGCGCCGCGTGGCGCCGGCGTTGGGGGATGCCTTTCGGGCGCGGGGGATCCCTTTCTCGGCCGGTCGGGGGCCCCGGGCGAGCGAGGTGCCGGTGGTCCGGCTCGTCCGGGAAGCGCTCTCCGCCTCTGGCCTCATCGATCGGACGCGTGCGGTCCGGCTCCTCGGCTCCTCCTGGCTCACGCCGGCCGGGGTGGCGGACCTGTCCGGGCTCTTCGAGAGGGCGGGCGCTCTGGACGGGCGCGGTGCCGCGTCGGGGGCCTTGCGCCGCCGGGCCGCGAGGCTCGATGGGCGTGACACGGCGGGCGAGCGGAGGCGGCTCGCCCGAACCCTCTCCCGCCTCGAGGAGCTCGAGACCTCTCTCGCCCCGCTCGCCCGGTCCGGTCCGGCCCGGGCCTTTGCCTCGAACCTTTCCGTCCTCCTCGGCCGGCTGGGGCTTCGGCGTCGAGCGGCGCGAGGGCCGTTCGAGGTGGCGGCGCGCGACGTGGCGGCGCTCTCGGCCGTCGAGGACGCGGCCCAAGAGGTGGTCGTAGCGGCGGCCCTGGCCGGGCGGGCCGACGCGGTGATGTCGCCCGCCACCTTCGAGGGGCTCCTCGGGCTCGCCCTCGACGCGAGCGCCCTCAATCTACCGGGAGAGCCCGCGGCGGGTGCGGTGGAGCTGCTCGCGCCCCAGGAGGTCGCGGGTGGACCGGCCCGGGCCGCCATCGTGGTGGGCTGCGGAGAGGGGGCGTTCCCGGCCCCTGCGCCGCCCGACCCGCTCTTTCGGGACGCCGAGCGTGCCGCGGTCGATCGGTACCTCTCGCGGGCCGCGGTCTCGAGCGCCGGCGCTCGGCGCGCCGAAGCCGTCCATCGCGCGTTCTTGTCGGCTGCGGCCGGGACCGAGGCGGTGGCCTTCGCCTGGGCGGCGCCGGGTCCGGCCGGCGACGGCGGACCGCCCTCGCTGCTCGTCGCCGAGGCCCTGGCGGCCGCCGGGGTCGATGTGGCGTCCTTGGCCCCGCGGGAGCCGGCGCTGTCCGAGGCTCGGACGGTGCGGTCCGCGCTTCGGGCCGCCGTCCGGCTCGGGGCCTCCGGCGTCGCCGCCCTTCGGGGGACGCCGCTCGCCGCGGCGGCGCGGGACGCGCTCCTGCGGGGGAGGGTGGACGCGGAGCGGCGAGCGGCGGTGCTTTCGGGGCGAGCGGGGCCGTTCGCGGGTGGGGTGGGGGAGGGGGTGTTGCCGGCGCTTTGGGCCGCGCTCCCGGCGGAGTGGACGCCCAGCCAGCTGGAGCTCTACGCCCGCTGCCCGTTCCGGGCCTTCTTGCGCCTCGCCCTTCGGCTCCCCGAACCGGGAGAGCCCGACCTGGACATGGAACTGCGCGACGAGGGCACCCTCCTGCACGCCGTGCTCGAGCAGTTCGTCTCGGCCCGGTTGGCGCGCGGGGCCTGGCCGCCGAGCGGCGGGCCCGAGGACCTCTTGGAGGCGCGCGATGTGGCGGCGGAGGTCCTCCGGCGGTTCGAGCGGGAAGGCCGGACCGGGGACCCCGCGGCCTTTGCCGGCCGGCGCGAGGCGGTGCTCCACCGCCTGGACCGGATCGTGCGCGCCGAGGCCCGCGACCACGGCGGGCTCACCCCGAGGTTCCTCGAGTACGCCTTCGGCGAAGGGGGGCGCGCCCCGGCGCTCGAGTTGTCCTTTGGCGGCGAGGTGGTGCGCCTGCGCGGCCGCATCGACCGGGTCGACGCCGGCGGAGGGCGGCTTCTCGTCATCGACTACAAGAACTCCCGGGGGAGCGAGGAGCAGGCGGAGGCGCTCGACCCCGAGTCGTTCGGGCTGAAGAGCTTCCAGGTGCCCGCCTACCTCATGGCGGCATCGCGGGAGCTGCCCGGGCTCACGCTCGAGGCCACCATTGTCCTTCTGCGCCGGCCCGCCCGGCTCGAGCCGGTGGTCCTCGACCCTTCCCACCCTCGGCTCCGGCCGGCCGGCGAAGCCGGGTCGTTCGCGGCGGCGGTGGTGGAGCGGGTGAACGGGATGCGTGCCGGCCGCTTCCCGGTGGCGCCCGAGGGGTGCGAGCGCTGTCCATACGGCGCGGTGTGCCGGTTCGAGGGGCTCTCCGCCTCGCGCGCCCGGGGGCGGCCTTGACCGGGGTGGACTTGGGTCCCGCGGGGGAGACGCTCTTCCATCTCACCGGGCCGACGGCGGTGTCGGCGGGGGCAGGGTCGGGCAAGACCACCGCTCTCGTGGAACTCGTCGTTCGGCTCCTGGACGGGCGGGCCACGGGCGAGGTCCACGCCCCCGGGGAGCTGGCCGCGATCACCTTCACCGAGAAGGCCGCCCTGGAGCTCAGGCAACGGGTGCGGGGGGCCCTCGTGGAACGGGTCCGCTCCGCCGCCCTCTCGGGCGACGCCCTCGCCCATCGCGCCTGGCTGGAGCGGCTCCACGGCCTCGAGGCAATGGTCACCCTCACCATCCACGGCTACTGCGGCCGCATCCTCCGCGAGCACGCGCCCGAGGCCGGCCTCGACCCCGAGTTCGAGGTGGTCGACGAGGAGCGGGCCTCGGCCTGGCTCCGGGCGGCCGCTCGCGAGGCGGTGGTGGCGGCCCTGGACCAGGGCCGGCCGCTCACGCGCACGCTCTCGGCGGCGCCCGGAGCGGGGACGCGCGGGCTCTCCGGCTCCATCGCCGGGCTCGTGCGCGAGCGGGCCACCCGGGGCGACGAGGGGCCGGTTTCGCCGGCGGAGGGCGACCCGACCGAGGCGGTCCGGGCACGCGGCACCCTCCTTCGCGCCGCCGAGGCCGCGTCGGCGGAGGGCGGCGGGGCCGCTTCGCCCCACCCGGCGGCGCTCGCCCGGGCGGTGGGAAGCGCTCTCGCCTCGCTTCGGCCACAGGACCGGGAAGGCCCCGTCACGGCGGCCTCTCTCTTGCGGCTCGAGGCCCTGGGAGAGGCCGCCCAGGGAAGGGTGGGCCGCGGAGCGCCGGCCCTCCTCGCCGCCCGGGACGCGCTCAAGGCGGCGGCGGAGGAGTTCCGCCTCCAGGCGGCCGAGGTGCTCGCCGCCCCGCAGCGGGCGGAGATCGCCCTCCTCGTCCGAGACGCGGAAGAGCGGTACGCCGCCCGCAAGAGGGCCGCCCGGGCGGTGGACTTCGACGATTTGCTCGTCCGCACCCGCGATCTCCTCCTCCGCGACGCCGCCCTCCGGGCGGAGGTGAGGGGTGGCCTGCGCGCCCTGCTCGTGGACGAGTATCAGGACGTGAATCCGGTCCAGCACGCGATCGTGGAGATCCTCTGCCGGGTGGAGCCGGGCGAGGGGCGCGCTCCCCTCCTCTTCGCGGTGGGGGATCTGAAGCAGTCCATCTACCGGTTCCGCGGGGCGGACGTCTCGGTCTTCGCCCGGCTCTTGAAGACCTACGGCGGCGGGGCGGGGCGCGTCCTCCACCTGTCCGAAAACCACCGCTCCGCACCGGCGGTGCTCGACCTCGTGAACGCGGTCTCGGAGCGGGCCCTCCGGCCTCCCCCGGGGGCCCTGCCGCGCGACGACGAGATCGCCTTCGGCCAAGAGGACCGCCTCGTCCCCCGCCGCCCCGAGGGAGCGCGGCCGGCCTGCGAGCTCATCGTGGATGGCGACGGAGGAAGCGCCGCCGAGCGGCGGGGTCGCGAGGCTCTGGCCATCGCCGCCCGCATCGGGCAGATCGTCTCCGGGCGGGCGGGGATCCTCGTCCGGGAGCGGGGTGCGCAAGAAGGCCCGGGGAGCGCCCGGCCGCCGCGCCACGGCGAGATCGCGGTCCTGTTCCGGCGGCTCACCCAGCTCGGTCCCTACGAACGCGCCCTGCGCGAGGCGGGCATCCCCTACCGCCTCGCCCGCGGGGGCGGCTTCTATCAGGCGAGCGAGGTGCGCGACGTGGGAGAGCTGTGCGCGGCCCTCTCCGACGCCGAGGACGCCGTCGCCTGGGCGGCGCTCCTCCGCTCGCCCTTTTGCGCCGTGAGCGACGGCAGCCTGTTCCTCCTCGCCCGGGTGGGCCTGACCCGGTTGCACCGGCTCGCCGCGGATACGCTCGACGGGGAGCTCGCCGCCCTCCCGGGCGGAGGCGCGGGGGAAGGCCTCCTTCCGCCCTCGTTGCCCCCCGACGAGCGGGAGCGGCTCCACCTTTTCCTCTCCGTCTACCGGGAGCTTTCTGCGCTCCGGGATCGTCTGCCTCTCGGGGAGCTCTTGTCCCGCGCCGTTTCCGCCCTTTGGCTCGACGCCGCTCTCCTCGCCGGAACGGAGGGAGAGCGGCGGGCCGCCAACCTCGAGAAGGTGCTTCGGCTAGCGGCCGAGGCGGCCCGGGCCGGGAGTCACCCGGCGGAGTTCGCCGCCCATCTCCGGGCCATGGCGTCGCGCCCCCCGCGCGAGCCCGAGGCCGACCTGGAGGCGAAGGACGCGGTCGCGCTCTTGACCGTGCACCAGTCGAAGGGGCTCGAGTGGCCGGTGGTGTTCGTGCCCGACCTGGGCGCCCGCCTCCCCGCGGATGCGCGCCCGATGTTGTTCGATCCCGCGGGCCGACTCTGTACCGCGTTCTTCGACCCGGTCCGCGAGGAGGCCCTGAGGACCGCCTCGCTCGTCTCCGCCCGGGAGGTCGAACGGCGCTCGCGGGAGGCCGAGTCCCGAAGGCTGCTCTACGTCGCTCTCACCCGCGCCCGCGACCACCTCGTCCTCTCGGGCGAGGGGAACGGCGACAGCTGGCGGGCGCTTGTCGAGGGCGCCCTGGCCGGGCCCGACCCTCTCGCTCGCCGGGTCCCCATCGCCGAGATCGCGGAGGGGGAAGAGGGGAGGGAAGAGGCCGAGGGGGGGGGGGCCGCGGTGGGGCCGGGGCCGCGCCTCTCCCCTCCCGCGCCGCTCCGGGTGGTGCGGATGGCGGCGACCGATCTCGCCGAGTACGCGCGCTGCCCGCGCCGCGACCTTTTCGGCCGCGTCCTTCGGATCCCCGAGCCTCGCGGGGCGAGGACCCCGCCCGCCGACGATCCGGCCCGGGCCACCTCTCGGGGAACGCTCGCGCACGCGATGCTCTCCGAGGTCGATCTTTCAGCTCCACCCCTGGAGCGGCGGGCCCAGCTCGAAGCGGTCGCCTCCCGGCGGGGCTACGACCCTCGCGGCCCCGGCGTCAGAAGGATCCTGGGCGAGGTGCTGGGGTTCTCGGACTCCGCCGCCGGCCAGGTCCTCGTCCGCGCGGCGCGCGAGGACCGCCTCTCGCGGGAGGTGCCCTTCCTGCTCAGGCTCGGGGGCGAGAAGGAGGGCACGGTCTACCTGGTGGGAATCCTGGACGCCCTGGTGCGGAGCCCGCGGGGCGAGCTCACCGTGGTCGACTACAAGTACATGACCCCGCGTCCGGAGGCGGCGGCGCGCTACCGGCTGCAGCTCGCGGCCTATGCCCTCGCGGCGGAGCGCGCACACCCGGGTCGCCGGGTGCGAGCCACCCTCCAGTTCCTGCGCGGCGACCAAAGGACGGTCGACCTCACTCCCACGCCGGCGGAGCTGAAGCGCCTCGAGGAGCTCGCCCCGCGGCTCGCGCTCGAGGCGGCGGTGCCGCGGGAGGAGTCCCCCTCGGCGCTGGGCCGCGAGGTGGGACTCTGCCGGGCGGAAGGGTGCGGCTACGTGGAGAGGTGCTTCGGGCGAGTGCGGCGGGGGGGAGAGTGAGCGGGGGAGCTCGCGGGGTCACGCTCTCGGGTAGTTTGCGCCCTCGCGGTCCGCCCTCGCTCGAACCGCGTCCCTCTTCCAAATGAAGAGGGGGCAAGGGGAGGAGGAGCGATGGAGGAAGCCCCCGCGGGGCGTGGCCGGCGCGCCTCACCCGGCCGTGAGGAGCGCCCGCGTTGCTCCACGGGGGAAGGACCCTTAGATACGCGAGAGCCGAGAGGCGTTCCGGCACGAAGAGGCGCGCCCCGGATCTGGAGGAGCGGATGGCCGAGCACACGAGCGAGCGGGTGAAGCAGATCCTGTCCTACTACTCCTCGGACAACCCGGGGACCCTGGCCCAGCTGCACCGCATGCTGATGACGGGCAGGCTCGCCGGCACCGGGAAGCTCGTCATCCTGCCGGTCGACCAGGGGTTCGAGCACGGCCCGGCTCGATCGTTCGCGAAGAACCCGGCCGGTTACGATCCCGAGTACCACGTCCAGCTAGCCATCGATGCCGGGTGCAACGCGTACGCGGCGCCCCTCGGTTTCTTGGAGGCGGTGGCGGGCAAGTACGCGGGCCAGATCCCGCTCATCCTGAAGCTCAACAACTCCGATTCCCTGTCGAAGCTGGGGGGCGCCCCGGCCTCGGCCGTGACCGCCTCGGTGCGCGACGCCCTTCGCCTCGGGTGCAGCGCCATCGGCTTCACCATCTACCCCGGCTCGGAAGCGCGCAACACGCAGCTCGAGAGCCTGCGCGCCTTGGCCGAGGAGGCGAAGGGGAGCGGCCTCGCGGTGGTGGTGTGGAGCTACCCCCGCGGCTCCGGGGTGTCCAAGGAGGGGGAGACCGCGGTGGACATCGTCGCCTATGCGGCGCAGATCGCCTGCCAGATGGGCGCCCACATCGTGAAGGTCAAGCCGCCCAAGGCCGCGCTCGAGAGCCCCGAGGCGAGGAAGGTCTACGAGGAGCAGCGGATCCCCATCGCCACCCTGGCCGACCGGGTCCGGCACGTGGTCCAGTCCGCCTTCGCGGGGAAGCGGATCCTCATCTTCTCGGGGGGCGAGGCGAAGGGCACCGAGGCCCTGCTGGACGACGTCCGGGCGCTCAAGGAAGGAGGCGCCTTCGGGTCGATCATGGGTCGCAACTCCTTCCAGCGCCCTCGGGCGGAGGCCCTGAAGCTGCTCGACGACGTGATCCGGATCTACGCGAGCTAGCGGTAGACCTTGGGGCTCGCGCTCCCTGCCCCGCAGCCTCATGCGGGGGCGGCCCCGCGGGGCGGTGCGCTCGGGTGGCGCGCACGGAACATGCAAGACGAGGACGTTTTTCGCTTGCCTCTCCGAGCGGGCGGGGTTTATAGGGCTTTACCTTCTGTTTCCGCAGTCTTCGCTCCGGCACCCCGCTGCGGCGTGGACCGCGGGCCGTCGAGGCGAGGAACTCACTCAATGCGGCTCTACCCCAAGGTCATCCCGACCATCGCCCGCGAGGTCATCCAGACCCTCATGCAGGACGGAGACGTCGAGATCGAGACCCTGCGCATCGCCGACGCCGAGATGGACATGGCGGCGATCATGAAGGAGTACCTGGCCGCCGAGGAACGGGTGAACGCAGCCACGCGCGAGGCCCTCGAACGCCGCGGCTATGACCACTCGCGGTTCAACCAGGTGAAGCGCGAGATGGCCGACGTGCGCGGCTTCAAGATGGGAGACGAGGGGATCGAGTACGTCATCGGCCAGATGATCGAGTTCTTGCTCATCTCCCGGAACGTCGAGGAGGTCTACGCCGAGGACCACTCCCTTCGTAAGAAGGTGTTCCAGATCTTCAAGAAGCACCTCGACGTCGACGACGAGATCGACCGCGAGGCGCGCGCCCGCCTGAAGCACCTCCAGGAAGGCACGAGCGCCTGGGACGTCGAGTACCAGAAGACGGTCGAGCTCTTGCGGCGATCGCGGGGCCTCATCTAGCGGCCCGTTCGGGCGCTTTCGCCTCCCGCCGAAAAGTTGACCCCCGATATCGGTCGCCTACCCTCGCTCCTCGGGGCTGGAGGGCGCGGTCGATGGGTCGGCGGGCGGCGCAGCACCACGGCATCCGCGGCAGCGCCGCGCTCGCGACGGGGCCCTTGTCCCCCAGCGCGGTCGGGGCCGAGCTCCTCGAGCCCGGAGAGATGCGCCGGATCCCCTTCGCGGGCGAGCTCCTCGGTGCGGCCCGGGTTCGCAGCGGATTCGTGGCGGTCCCGCTGGACGCCTTCGACGACGCCGCGCCGGGGCTCTCGCCCGAGGTCCAGGCGGCATACCTGCACCTCCTCCGCCTGTCCTTCGGCGAGGGGCGGAACTTTTGTCGGATCGGCAAGCGCCAGCTCAGGGAGCGGCTCAGGACCTCGGAGCGCCGCCTGCTCCGGCTCCTCGACCGGCTGGTGGAGCGCGGCCTCGCCCGTCCGCTTCACCGCGACAACCGGGGAACGCTCTGGCGCGTCTACCTGCCGGGCGAGGCGAGCGGGGCCCCGGTAGGAGACGCGGTCCTCCTCGGGCGAGCGGCGGGAACGGCCCCTCCGCCCCCCGCTCGCCCTCCAGGGCCTCCGCAAAAGCCGGGTCCGGTCGCGATTGGCCCGCTCGCCCGGTCGCTGGCCGAGGCCCGGGGCGAGCTCCTCCCCGAGGGGCTCGAGCGCGCCGAGCGCGAGATCGCCGAGCTCTTGGCCGAGGGCCAATCGACCCGCCGGATCGCCGCGGGCATCGAGGCGCTCCGGCGCCTGAAGCCGCCTGCCGAGGAGACCGCCCCATGAACCGCGCCCGCGCCGCCGTCGTCGCCACCGTCCGGGAGGCCATCGGGGAGCCCTCGTCCGAGGAATCCCGTCCCGCCCACCCGCCCTTCCCCGCCGGCCGTGCGGTGGAGGCTTTGCGGCAGCGGCTCGCCGGGACGACCGCTCGCGAGCACGTGGTCCTGGACTTCTTGGAGGACGACCTGCGCGAGGCCCGCGGGGCCGTGGGCGCGGTGGCGGCCTACCTCGCGAACGTGGAGGGGGCGCTCGCCGACGAGGCCACCTCCTCCGAGCGCCTCCTCGCCCTGGCCCGTTCCACCGGCCCTGCCGCCCAGGTCGATTACCTCCAGTCCGTCCTCGCGAGCGTTCGCCGGAGGCTCGCCCAGGTGGCCGCCCGGATGTGAGGGCCTTCGCCGCCCCTCGTCTAGCGCCCTCCGCCGCGGATCCCGGCGAGCGACAGCTGGATCGGGCCCAGATCGATCTCCCCCACCGCCGCCACGAAGAGCCGCCGGTCGTCGGTCGAGATCCAGGCGTGCATCTCGCGGGCGGGGTCCTCCGGGCGCCCGGCGTCGGAGGCCCGGGCGTCGATGCGCAAGGTCTCGATCTTGCCCAGCACCGTCTCGAGTGTCTCCCGCCTCGCCGCCACGGCGCCCCTCACGCGATAGACCCGTCCCCGCCCCAGGAGGTCGAAGCAGAAGCGGTCTCCCGGGGCGAGACGCGCCCGGCGCAACGCGTAGACGGCGGAGACGGCATCGAGCACCGTCGCCTGGCGCGGGACCCGGGCGGTCTTCTTCTCGCCGCCGATCTCATAGGCGAGATCGATGGTCGGGCCGGGCGGGGAGAGAAACGCGTCGCTGACCTTGTGGACCCCGTCCTCCTCGGCCTCCTCGCGATACCGCTCGGGGAGCATGGTCCGGACGTTCACCCAGGAGAAGGCGACGGCGGTGAGCCTGAGCAGGTTCTCCACCGAGGGATCGGTGCGAGCGCGGGCCCGCAGCGGGACCACCTTCCCGCCCGGCATGGGTCGCTCCGCCTCGAGCTCGAGGGAGCCGGCCCGGAGGAGCCCGAAGAGCGAGAGATCGTAGGAGGCGACTTCGCCCGTGGTCCAGGGCGGCGGCCCCGGGGCCGGGAGGGGGACGCCGCAGGGCTCCGCCGCGAGGGAGAGCGAGAGGAGGGCGGCGATCAAGGGTTCACCCGCACATCCCGCCTCCTCTTCGCCGTCCCCCGGGCCGCGCGAAGGGCGCCCCAGCTCCTGGAGGGCCCGCCCCGGGGAGCGGCTTTTTCGGGCCGGGCGCCGGCGGGGGAAGCTCCCCGGGCCGTTTCCCGGGGCTCCTCACCTCGGAGAGCCGAGGCCGCGAGGGGCAGAGCGGTCCATCCCAGCTCGCCGCGAGCGGGCGTCGTTCCCCCTCGAGAGCCGGGGTTTTGGGGGGCCCTTTGGGCCGACCGAGGGGGACCTTGTCAATTCGCCCGCGGAAGGGAAATGGCGCGAGGCCGGCCCGGGATCCCTCGTTCACCCCCGGATCATAGACCAGGGGAGGTCCGGGGGGAGGCCTCTGGGCGGGCGATCGGGGCGTGCCGTCGCCCGGCGTCTCGGCCATGGGGCTCTCGCGGGCTGCTTTGCGGCGGGGCCCGCGGGGCGTCGCGAAGGGAGCCGTCGCGACTCGCGGGCCTACGCCCTCTTGGCTCTAGCGGGCGGCCGTCTCCTGTCCGCCGGGCCGATAGCTCTTCAGCTCCGCGACGACGCTACCCACGGCGAACTCGGCGGACGCGCGCACGAGGTGGTGTCCGGCGGACTCCGAGAGCCACAGGGTCGAGTCGCGCCGGGTGGAGAACTTCCCGGGGAAGGCGCTGTGGACGGTGATCTTGAAGCTGGGGAAGTCGCCGGCCGGGGTCTTCACCACCTCGCGGCTCTTCACCTCGGCGAGGAGGGTGAACGGGCTCGTGCCGCTCACCACCGGGATCTCGTACTGGCGGCCGAGGGCGAGGTCCTGGACCCTGAGCCACAAGAAAGCGCCGGCGAGGTCCAGGGTTCCCTCGGGGACCGCGAGCACGGTCAGCTTCTTCTCCCGGCCCCGGCGCTGCTCCACCACCGTCACCTGGCTCGCGCCCCGATCGAACCGGGCCGAGTCGGTGTGGAAGTCTCCGACCTCGAACGCCTGGAGGTCGGAGCCGCGCGAGAGCCGACGGCCCACGTCCCAGTACGATACCAGGTGCTCGCGGATGTCGAGGAGGCTCGCCGCTCCGCTGGTCCGGGCCTGCAGGATGACCGGCCAGATGTCCCCCTCCGCGTTGCCCACCCGGATCCGGCCCTCGCCCGTCGGCACGCTGAGGTAGGAGACGGTGAAGACCGTCTCCTCCCCCGGGGAGAAGTCCTGGGCGCGGGCGACGGGGGCCGCGGCCGCAGAGGGGCCGACGAGGGCGAGCAAGAAGGCGACCCGAGCCCCGTTCATGAGGAACCCGTCTCCATAGCGAGAAGCCAAGCAACCTGCATGCCAGCCACCGCCCTCACGAAATCGTGCGGGAATTCGATGTGGGCCTGCAACCCCCGAGTGCAGAGGACGACAGAAGTGTCGCACCGGGGCAACGATCGATGTGGGCACGACCCCGACAGCGAGGGAGGCGGCGCTCGGCCTTTGGGCCCGCCTTTCCGACGCCGCGTTTCTGCTACGCTCTTTCAAAGAAAAAGCGAGGTCCGCTCATGCCCTACGATCCCGCCTACGACGAGGAGGACGAGAAGCGCACGAGCGGAGAGGAGGCCGGGCAGGGACGCCGCCTTACCGACTTCGACTGTCCCGAGTGTGCGGCGAACAACCCCTACGACGAGGGGTTCGGGCACGGCGACGAGATCCGCTGCTACTACTGCGGGCAGGAGTTCAGGGCCGAGGTGAGCGAGGCGGGGAAGCTCAGGCTCCGGGCGATCTGACGAGGGGCTCTGCTCAGGGGGGTGCCTTCACCCCCCGCTCGGCGGACGCGGCCCGAAGAGGGCGGTCCCGATCCGCACGAAGGTCGCTCCCTCCTCGATGGCCTGGCGATAGTCCCCGCTCATGCCCATGGAGAGCTCGGCGAGGCCGAGCCGGTCGCGCAGCCCGCGCAACAGGCGGAAATGGGGGCGAGGGTCTGCGCCCGCCGGCGGGATGCACATGAGTCCCACGAGGTCCAGGGCGGGCAGGGCGCGGACCGCCTCGGAAAGGCCCACCGCCTCGTCCGGCGCGCAGCCCTCCTTCGAGGACTCGCCCCCCACGTTCACCTCCACGAACACCCGGGCCCGCTCGCCCCGGGCGAGGAGGCGGCGGGAGAGCTCGCGGGCCAGCTCGGGCCGGTCCACGGTGTGCACGTAGGCCACCCGGCCGGCGATGAGCTTCACCTTGTTGGTCTGGAGGGCGCCGATGAAGTGCCAGCGGAGGTCCTCGAGGTCCGAGAGGAGGTCGGCCTTGGCCCGAAACTCCTGGGCGTAGTTCTCGCCGAACTCGCGTTGCCCGGCGGCGTAGGCCTCGCGGATGGCGGAGGCGGGCTGCGCCTTCGAGACCGCGACGAGGGTCACGCCCGCAGGGATCTGCGCCCGCAGGGCGGCAAGCCGCAGCGCGATGCTCACCGAGCCCCCCAGGGCATCGGGTAACCGACCTCGCCGAGGAGGGAGAGCGCCTCGGCGAGGGGCAACCCCACGACGCCCGAGACGCTGCCCGACACCCCCGCGACGAGCGCCCCCCCAAGGCCCTGCAGCGCATAGGCCCCCGCCTTGTCGAGGGGCTCGCCGGTCGCCACGTACCAGGCGATCTGCTCCTCGGTCAGGGGCCGGAAGAGGACCTCGGTCGTGACGGTGACCTCGCGCTCGCGGGCGGGGGAGGGCTCGTTGCGTCGCACGCACACCGCGGTGAGAACCTGGTGGCGGGTCCCGGCGAGTGCCCGGAGCATCCGGGCCGCGTCGGCGCCGTCGTGCGGCTTTCCGAGGATCGTCTCCCCGAGGACCACGGCGGTGTCGGCGGCGAGGACCACGGCGCCCGGGACGGCGCGGGCCTTCTCCCGGGCGACGCGGGCGACGTAGGCCTGGGGGGGCTCCCCGGGCCGGACCGCCTCGTCGGTCTCGGCCGGCCGCACCGTGAGCGGGATGCCCAGCCCCTGGAGCAGCTCCCGCCGGCGCGGACTTCGCGAGGCGAGGACGAGGGGCAGGGCAGGGCCCAGAAGGCTAGTCCCGTTGCTGGCCCGGGGAGGACCGGGGCAAAAGGGCGGTGTTCTCGACCACGGTGGCCCGGGCCCGAAGCTCGGCCACCCAGGCCTGCCTGAGCTGCTGTGCCTTCTCGGCGCGGAGCTGGGCCTCGACCATGTCCCGCTCCTTGGGATAGGCGCTCTCGTCGGGGTGCTCGCGCTGTTTCACCGTCGCCACCAAAAGGCCCGCCGGGACGTCGTAGACCTTGGGCAGGACCGCGCCCGTTTGGGCGGCCGCAGCGTCCTTCAAGAGGTCGCCGCCGACATTGAGCGTCGGGACGATGCTCGACGAGGCCGGGAAGGGCCCGGTCTCGCGGGCCGAGACCGGCTTGCCCCCGAGGGCGAGGGAGGCGGTTCGCTCGGCCAGGGCCGGCTTGCCGTTCGCGGCCGGCTCCGCCTTCCTGGGCTCGGGGAAGAGGTCAGGAAGCGACTTGCCGCCGCGCGCCGCCTGGAGGGCCTCCTCGGCCTTGCGCCGCACGAGCTCCTTGGCCCGGTCCCCGAGGAGGAGCTCGCGGGCGATCTCGGGCCGGGCCTCCTCGAGGCTCACCTTCTTGGCCGGGATGACCTCGTCCGCGCGGATCACGTGCCACCCGGTGGCGGAGCGCACCGGGCCGGACAGTTGCCCCGGCTCGAGGGCCAGGGCCGCCTTCGCGAACTCGTCGTCGACCTGCCCGGCGGTCACCACCCCGAGGTCGCCGCCGCTCTCCTTGGTGTTCTCGTCCTCGGAGAGCTCGGCCGCGACCTTGGCGAAGTCCTCGCCCTTCTTGAGCCGCTCGATGGCCCCCTCGATCTTCTTCTTGGCGGCTCCCTCGTCCTTTCCTTCCACCCGGGCGAGGATGTGGCGGGCGCGCACCTTGCGCGGCTGGTCGTAGCGGGAGGGGTTGTCCTTGTAGAACTGCTCGATCCGCCCCCCCTCCTTGGCGGCGAAGGCCTGCACCTCGGCGTCGGTGACCTTCACCTCCGACCGGGCATCGGCGGTGGGGAAGAGGACGTAGGCGAGGTCCACCCGGTCGGAGTACTCCTCCCAGGCCTCGTGGACCTGTGACTCCGGCACCTTGACGGTCGCCTCGAAGGCGGCCTCGAGGTGGCGGAGGAGGATCTCCCCGCGGAGGATCTCCTCGTACTGGCGGGTCGAGCCGTACTCCTGCTGGGCCGCCTCGCTGTAGATCTCCCGCGAGAACCGGCCGTTCTCCTGGAACTGGGGCGAGGCCCAGACAGCGCGGTTCATCTCGTCCCGGGTCACCTCGAGGCCCCGCTTCTCCGCCTCCTGGAGGAGGAGGGTGCGGCTCACCACCGAGGAGAGCGCCTGCTCGGCGAGCTGGGGCAGCATCATGCGGACGAACTCGTCCCCGTATCGAGCCCGGTAGTAGTTGGCCACCTGGCCGAGCTGGCGCTCGTACAGCACCGCCGGAACGGTCTCCCCGTTCACCTTCGCGGCGTAGATCGCCACTGCGCCGCAGCCCGATCCCACGCTGCGCCGCGCGAAGGATCCGGGGCCGAAGCTGATGACGAACATGACGATGATGGCCGCGAGGAAGATCCAGGTGATGATGCCGCCCTTGCTGGCGCGTAGAACGTCGAGCATGGAACCTTGTGCTCCGGGTGTTGAAAGGGGCGCCCTGTTTTTTGAAGGGCGGGCGCCGCGAAGTTGAACACCCTAGCCAACACCGGCTAAAATGCAAGGGAATTTAGGCCTCGCGGCGATTCCGGAGAACGATTGCTTCAACTGCTCAAGCGGTACCGCGAGCTTCTCCTCGTGGTGATGCTGCTCCTCGTTCCGCTCGGGGTCTTCTTCGCCAGGTCCAGGAAGCCTGCCGAGCGGTCGGCCCTGGACCGGGCGGTGGTGTGGGTCACCTCTCCGCTCGAGAAGGTGATCGGCCTTTGCGTCACGGGCGTCCTCCAAAGCTACAGCCGATACGTCGCCCTCCGCGGCGCGGAAGACCGGGCGATGACCCTCTCCCGCGAGGTGAGCCTCCTGCAGATGGAGCGGCAAGAGCTCTTGCAGGAGCGGGCCGAGGCCGAGCGGCTTCACAAGCTCCTCGGGTTCGCGCAGTCCTCGCCGCTTCGGACCTACGTGGGCGCCCGGGTGGTGGGGGTGGAGCTCGCGCCCAGCGGGCTGCAGCTCCTCGTCATCGATCGGGGCGAGAAGGACGGGGTCGCCCGGGGGAAGCCGGTGGTGACCGCGGACGGGGCGGTGGGGCGGGTGCACAGCGCCGGTGCTTCGAGCGCGGAGGTGCTGGTCCTCTCCGACCGGTACAGCTCGGTGGCGGTCCGGGTCGATCGCACCCGGGCCCGGGCCAACGTGCGGGGGCTCGGTAAGCCAGGGGCCTGCCGGCTCGATTTCGCCCTTCGGTCGGACGACCTCACCGAGGGGGACCTGCTCGTCACCTCGGGGACCGACGGCGTGTTCCCCCGGGGCATCCCGGTGGGGAAGGTGGGCCAGCTGAAGAAGGTGGGGAACGGCCTGTTCCTCGATGCCCTGGTCGTTCCCTCGGTGGACGTGACCCGGGTCGAGGAGGTGCTCGTGGTCACGGGCTTCGAGGCGCCCGCCCCCGAGATGGTTCCGACCTCCGCCGCCGCGAGCGCGAAGAAGCCGTGAAGACTCTCCTCCACATCCTCTTCGCCCTCTTCCTCTCGGCCCTCCAGGCCGCGTTCCTCCGCTGGGTGGGCGGGGGGAGATTCTCCCTCCTTCTGCCGGTGGCCTGCGTGGTCTACCTCGCCATCCACGCCGGGAACGTGGAGGGCTCGGTGGGCGCCGCCGGGGTGGGGTACGTGCTCGACCTCTCGCTCGGGACCACCAAGGGGCTCATGACCTTCCTCTCGGTGGTCGCCTTCCTCCTCCTCCGGGCGGTGAGCGCGGCCTTCGACGTGCGGGGCCGGGTGGGGTTCGCGGCCCTGACCGCGACCGCGACCCTGTTCTTCTCGCTCGGGGGGCTCGTCCTATTGCGGGTGGCCGCCCCTCAGGACCCCGCCCCGGGCCTCGGCCTCTTGCCGCGCATGCTCGTGGAGGCGCTCCTCACCGGGGCGCTCTCCCCCGTGGTGGCGGCGGGCATGAGGCGGATCGACGGCCTCTTTCACCGGGAAGATCCGGGACTGCTCTAGGGACCATGCCGCTCATTCCCCAAGGCGCCCCCGGGTCGGCGCAGAAGGAGTTCAGGCCCCGCCTCTTGTGGGCGAGCGGGGCGCTCCTCGTCGCCTTCTCCCTGCTCCTCGGACGGCTCTACCACCTGCAGATCCTCCGGGGCGACGAGTACCGGGAGAAGGCGGAAGAGAACTTCGTCAAGGAGATCCGGATCCCAGCGGAACGGGGGCGGTTCCTCGATCGCAACGGGGTGGTCCTCGTGGACTCGCGCCCCTCCTACGACATCACCCTCACCCCCGCCTTCTGCCGGAAGTCCCCCTGCGACGAGGTGCTCGACCGCATCGCCGCGCTCGTGCAGCTCACCCCGGAGGAGCTGGACCGGGCCCGCGGCCAAGTCGCGGCCGCCTTTCGCGACCCGAAGAAGCTCGAGCCCAACCGACCCGCCATCGTCAAGGTCGACGTGGGGCGGGACGAGCTGGACCGCTTCCTCGCGGCGCAGATGGACCTGCCCGGCGCCGACGTCCTGCCCGTCCCCCACCGCAACTACCGGTACGGGTCCTTGGGCGGCCACCTCTTCGGCTACATGAACGAGGTGGGGACCACCGACCTGGCCGAGCAGAAGCGGCGGATCGAGGAGCAACGCAAGCGCCTGGAGGCGTCGGGGCGGGGGGAGGAGCCGGAGGAGCCCTACGTGCTCGGCGACTATCTGGGCCGGCGCGGCCTGGAACGGCGCTACGAGGCCGTGCTCCGGGGGGTGGACGGGAAGGAGAAGGTCTCGGTCGACGCTAAGGGCCGGCGCAAGGCGGACGCGGACTCGCTCATCCCCGAGGACCAGCGGGTGGTGCCGAGCTTCCCGGGCAAGACCCTGGTGCTCTCCCTCGACTGGCGGCTGCAGGAGTACGCGGAGAAGACCTTCCCCGCCACCGCCGGGGTGGTGGCGGCGATCGATGCCCGGACCGGGTTCCTCCTCGCCCTGGTGGACCGCCCCGCCCCCGACCCGAACAAGATGTCGGGCCGCATCACCGCCGCCGAGGTGGCCGCCATCCGCGCCGACCCGCTGCAGCCGGAGCTGTTCCGGGCCATCCAGCAGCACTACCACCCCGGTTCGACCTTCAAGGCGCTCGTCACCATCGCCGCCCTGGAGGAGGGCGTCTACCGGCCGGACACCACCATCTTCTGCCCCGGCCACTTCAGCATGGGCCGGGCGGTGTGGCGGTGCGACAAGGAATCGGGTCACGGCTACGTCGATTTCGAGCACGCCCTGGGGGCGAGCTGCGACGTGTTCTTCTACGAGGCGGGGGCCCGGCTCGGCGCCGACCCCATCGCCAAGTGGGCCCGCCGCTTCGGCCTCGGCTCCCCCACCGGCTTCGACGTGGCGGGCGAGATCCCGGGGGTCATTCCCGATGCCGCCTGGCACGACGCCCACATCCCGGGCGGCTACCAGCGGGGCATGGCGGTGAACCTGGCCATCGGCCAGGGCGACGTGAACATCACCCCCATGCAGCAGCTCGTCTTCTACACCGCCCTCGCCACCGGGATCATCTGGCGGCCCCAGGTGGTCTTGCGGGTCGAGGATGCGGAGGGCAAGGTGCTCGAGACCTTCGATCCCGACCCCCGGGGCACGGTGGAGATGAAGAAGTCGACGCGCGAGGTGGTGATGAGGGGGCTGCTCGCCGCGGTGAACCAGCCCTTCGGCACCGCCTACGGGTCCCGGGTGAAGGAGTTCACCGTGGCCGGCAAGACGGGCACCGCCCAGGTGGTGAAGCTCGGGACGCGGCGGGTCAAGGCGGTGGACGTCCCCTACTTCGAGCGCGACCACGCCTGGTTCGCCGCCTTCGCCCCGGCCGAGGCTCCGGAGATCGTGGTGGTGGTCCTGAACGAGCACTCGGGCTTCGGCTCCACCAACGCCGCCCCCACCGCGGTGGGGCTCATGAAGAAGTACATGGAGCTCAAGGCGGAGGACGCGGCCGCCGCGGGGGTCCCGGTGGCCGGTCTTCCCGGCGTCCGGGGGGCGGAGGCGGGGAAGGTCCCCCCGCCCCGACCGGTCGCCGCCTCCGTCTCCCCCGCCCCGGGGGCGGGGCCGTCGCCCGAGAAGGCGCGGGCCCGGGGGCCCGCTCTCGCCCCCCTGCCCCCGCCCGCCCCGTTGCCCAAGAAGCCCCCCCCGAAGGAACCGGCGGCGAAGGGGGAGACGGCCGAGCCGGCGGCCGGAGGGCCGACGGGAGAGCCCGAGCCGGCCGAGGGGCAGGAGCCGCCGCCCGAACCGGTTCCGCCCGCCGCCGTCCCGGCGCCCGCGGAGCTGCCGGAGCCAGCCCCGCCCCCGCCGGCCGGGGCCAGCCCGACGCTCGGGGTCCGCTTCCCCGCCCCTCGAGGAGGCGAAGGTGGCGCCTGACATCGCCTTCGCGGTCGCGCCCCATCGCCGGCTCTTCGCCCGGTTCCCCTGGCACGTGGCGGTCCTCGTGCTCCTCATCTCCGCCGTTGGGATCTGGAACCTGGCCTCGGCCTCGCAGGCCGACCACACGCCCGGCCACGCGGTCTGGATCTCGCAGGCCTGGTGGATGGGGGCGGGCGTCTTGGTGGCCCTCGGCCTCACCCTCGTCGATCCCCGGGCCTTCCAGCGGCTGGCCTGGGTGTTCTACGCGCTCGTCCTGGGGCTCCTCGTCGTGGTCCACCTGAAGGGCCGCCTGGTCATGGGAGCCCGTCGCTGGCTCACCTATGGCCCGCTCAACTTCCAGCCCTCCGAGCTCGCCAAGCTGGCGGTGGCGCTCGTCCTGGCGAGCTACTTCGCCGCCGATGCGGAGAAGCGGCGGAACGGGTACGGCCTGTGGGCGATGATGATCCCCCTCGGGATCACCCTCTTGCCAGCGGCGCTCATCCTGAAGCAGCCCGACCTGGGCACGGCGCTCATCGTCCTCGCGGTGGGCTTCACCCAGCTGCTCTTCGCCCGGGTGCGCTGGGTGGCGGTCGCCATCCTCCTCGGGGTGGGGGTGGTGGGCGGGTTCTTCGCCTACCGGCACCTCAAGGACTACCAGCGGAACCGGATCGTCTCGTTCCTGAACCCGGAGGCCCACGCCAAGGGGGCCGGGTACCACGCCGCCCAGTCCATGATCGCCGTCGGCTCGGGGCAGGGGACGGGCAAGGGGTGGGGGCAGGGGACCCAGACGAACCTCGAGTTCCTCCCCGAGCAGCACACCGACTTCATCTTCTCGGTGTGGGCGGAGGAGCACGGGTTCTTGGGGTGCCTCCTCCTCCTCGTCCTCTACTTCGCGCTCCTCGCGAGCGCGGTGGACATCGCCGGGGCGGCGCGCGATCGATTCGGGCACTTCCTCGCGGTGGGCATCGCCGCGATGCTCTTCTGGCACGTCTTCATCAACATCGGGATGGTGATCGGGCTGTTGCCGGTCGTGGGGGTGACCCTGCCGCTCATGAGCTACGGCGGGTCGAGCGTCATCGCCGTGTACGCGGGGATCGGGCTGCTCGCCAACGTGGGGATGAGGCGCTTCGTGAACTGACCGACGAAAGAGGCGGGGCGCCCTTTCAACCGACGAGCTTCCGCACGCTCTCCTCGAGTCGGGTCCGGTCGCTGCCCACCACCGTGTCGACCACCCGGCCGCCCTTGAAGAGCAAGAGCGTGGGGATGGAGCGGATGCCGTATTGCTGGGGGACCGCCTGGTGCTGGTCGACGTCCAGCTTGCCGACCTTGAGCTTGCCCTTGTACTTGGCGGCCAGGGCATCGACCACGGGGGAGATCGCCTTGCAGGGCTGGCACCACACCGCCCAGAAGTCGACGAGCACGGGGGTGTCGCTCTTCAGGACCTCCGTCTCGAAGGTCCTGTCCTCCAGGGTGATCACTTCCGGCGCCATGGATCCTCCTCCACTGTCACGCGCGGGGCTTTCATAGCGGTGCGGCGGCACCCTGGCAAGGGGCGCGCCGGGCGTGTTACCATCAAGGGAGTCGATCGAGGCGATTTCGCTCCCCAGCGAAGGGGCGAATTGCCGATCCGACCACGGTGGCGAAATGAGCGGGCTGCTCTTCGTTTCCCAGGCGATGCTCGAGACCTGGGCGGAGCAGGGCAAGATCGGTTTTTCCGGGAACGTCATGACCCTGCTCGCCGGCGACGGCAAGGGGCGGACCTACGCCCTCGAGCCGGCGGTGCGCTTCCTCGAGGTGCTCGGGGGGGAAGGCGATCCGCACGGGCTCGTCCGCAAGGTGAAGAGCGTGAAGCAGCTCCGGGAGATGGGGGCCGAGTCGGTGGGCGACTCCTGCATCCTCCGGGACACCGCCTACGAGGTGCAGCAGGGGTTTTTGGCCGAGGGGGCGGCGCTCCAGGCCGCGGCCAAGGCCCCCCGCCTCACTCCCCCGCCCCTTCTGGCGGCGTCGCCCGCGCCCGGCGCTCCCTCGCCCAATTCGGCCCGCCCGGCGGCGGCCCCGGTTCTCCCCCGGGATCTCGAGGACCGGCGCAAGGAAGCGGAGGCCCTGGCCCGATTCCTCCTCGAGAACCTCTCCTAGAGAAGGCGGCGCGGGAGCTCCCGCGCAAAAAAACCCACGCATGAGCCTCGCCATCCTTCGCGCCGCAGCGGTGCTGTACGCCCTCTCGGCCGCGTTCTACCTGGGCTACTTCTCCCGTCCGCGGCACGCGAGGCTCGCCCTCTACGGGTTCTGGCTCCTCGTTGCCGCCTTCGTGGTCCACGCCGTCGCCATCGGCGCCGGATGCCACGAGTTCGGGGGCAAGGAGTTCTTCTCCTTCCGGGGGAGCATCGTGCTCGCGGCCTGGCTCGCGGCCGGAGCCTACCTCCTCCTCCACCGGCTCTACCGGGTCCCCTCCCTGGGCGCCTTCGTCCTGCCTCTGCTGCTCCTCGCCCTCGTGCCCGCCGCCCTTTCGGACCCGGAGCGTCCGGCGGTCACGCCCGACCTCGTGCGCCACGCCGCCCTGCACATCATGGCCGCCATCCTGGCGGTGGCCCTCTTCGCCATCTCCTTCGGCGTGGCGATCATGTACCTCCTCCAGGAGCGGGAGGTGAAGGGCAAGCGGTTCGGGGCGTTCTTCCTGAGGCTCCCCTCGCTCGACTCGCTCGACCGCCTGAACCAGCGGCTGGTGCGGGCCGGGTTCGTGGCCTTCACCATCGCCCTGCTCGCCGGCACGCTGAACGCCGCGGTGGTGTGGAAGAGCGCCTGGTCGTGGGACCCGCAGCAGGTCGTCTCGGTTCTCATCTGGCTCCTCTACGGGGCGATGGTGGAGCTGCGGCACCAGGGCTGGCACGGCCGGCGCTACGCGGTCCTGACCTTGGTCGGGTTTCTGGTCCTGGCAGGGGCGATGGGGACGCTGCAGGCGTTCCCCCACGCCACCCGCCACGCCGGCGACTATGGGACGCTGGGCGCCGCGGGGGGGGCTCCGTGACGGGCCGCGAGCTCTTCCTCGTGGGTCTCTCCCACCACAGCGCGCCCATCGAGGTCCGGGAGCGGGTGGCCCTGGCCGGGGACGAGCTCAAGGCCGCCCTCGGGGAGCTGCGGCAAGAGGGGGGGGTCTTCGAGGCGATGGTGATCTCCACCTGCAACCGCGTGGAGGTCCTGGTGCACGCGGACGGGGAGGGCGCCGCCCGCCGGTTCTTCACTGCCCGGGCCGCCGACGCGGCCTCCCACCTGTACGCGAAGGAGGGGAAGGAGGCCGTTCTCCACCTGTTCCGGGTGACGGCGAGCCTCGACTCGATGGTGGTGGGCGAGCAGCAGATCCTGGGCCAGGTGAAGGAAGCCTACGGCGTGGCCTGCGCCGCCGGCACGGCGGGCTCCTACCTCTCGAGGCTCTGCAACCACGCCTTCGCCACCGCCAAGCGGGTCCGCACCCAGACCGGGATCGGGCGGGGAACGACCAGCCTCTCGCAGGTGGCGGTGGAGCTCGTGGAGAAGATCTTCGGCGATCTCGCCGGGCGGGCCATCCTGCTCGTGGGCGCCGGCAAGATGGGTGCGCTCTCGGCCCGGGCGCTGGCCGGCCTGGGGGCCGACCGGATCCTGGTCGCGAACCGATCGGCGGAGAGGGGGATGGCCCTGGCCGCGGAGGTGGAGGGTTCGTTCCGGACCTGGGACGAGCTCCCCCGGCTCCTCGTCGAGGCGGACGTGGTGATCGTGTCGACCGGGTCCGACCGGCACGTGGTGACCCGGGAGATGATCCAGACCGCCATGCGGGCGCGCCGCCACCGCTCGGTATGCCTCATCGACCTCTCCGTCCCGCGCAACGTGGACCCGGCCTGTGCCGCCCTTCCCGACGTGTACGCCTACGACGTGGACGACCTGGAGAAGGTGGTGGCCGCCACCCGGGAGGCGCGGCGCGACGAGGCGGTCCGGGCGGAGTCCTTGGTCGCGGCCGACGTGGAGGCCTTCGCCCGGGATCGCCACGCCCGGGCCGCCCTGCCCGTTCTGGGGAAGCTCCGCCGCCAGGCGGAGGAGATCGCCCGGGCCGAGGTGGAACGCACCCTCGCCCACCTCGGCCAGCTCGACGACAAGGGGCGGCGCAGCGTCGAGGCCATGGCCCAGGCCATCGTCAACAAGCTCCTCCACGTCCCCACCACCCGGCTCAAGAAGGCGGCCTCCCTGGGGGACGCCGAGCTGCCGTCGGCGGCGGCCCAGCTTTTTGGGATCGAGGGGGAGGAGCCGGCCGCGCCGCCGGCCGAGGGGGCTCCGGCCAGGGCCGACTCGCCGCCCGAGCCGGCGAGCCCGTCCCCCCCGGCGAAGCTGACCGGCTCCAGCTAGGAACCTCCCCGGCATGCTCCGCATCGCCACGCGCCGTAGCCCCTTGGCCCGCTGGCAGGCGAACCACGTCGCCGAGCTCTTGCGGGCCCTTGAGCCGGGGCTCGAGGTGGTGCTTCACGAGGTGGTGACCCGGGGCGACCGCATCCTCGAGGTCCCGCTCGCGAAGGTCGGGGGGAAGGGGCTCTTCGTGAAGGAGATCGAGGACGCCCTCCTCGCCGGGCTGGCGGAGGTGGCGGTGCACTCGATGAAGGACCTGCCGGCGGAGCTTTCCCAAGGGCTCGTGATCGGCGGGGTGCCGGAGCGCGAGGATCCCCGGGACGCGCTCGTCGCTCCCCGGGCCGGGTCGCTCGGGGGGCTTCCGAAGGGCGCCCGGGTGGGCACCTCGAGCCTGCGGCGGGGGGCGCAGCTGCGCGCCCTGCGCCCCGATCTCCGGATCGAGGTGGTGCGGGGGAACGTGGAGACCCGGCTCAAGAAGGCGCTTCACGGCTCCTCGCCCTCGGCCGAACCGTCGCTCGACGCGGTGGTCCTGGCGCACGCCGGCCTCATCCGGCTCGGCCTCGCCCACCACGTCACCTACCTTTTCCCCCCCGAGGAGATGCTGCCGGCGGTGGCCCAGGGAGCTCTGGCGCTCGAGGGCCGCGCCGGCGATGGCGCGACGCTCGCCCGGCTCCTGGCCCTGGAGCACCCGAAGACCCGCGTGGAGGTCGAGGCCGAGCGCGGGTTCCTGCGGCGCATCGGGGGCAGCTGCCAGATCCCGGTCGCCGCCCACGCCACCGCTTTCGGCGGGGAGGTGAGGCTCCGCGCGCTGGTGGCGTCGGTGGACGGGTCGCGCCTCGTGCGCGGCGAGCGGAGCGGCCCTTCGGGCGGAGCGCGAGAGCTCGGGGAGCTCGTCGCCGAGGATCTCCTCTCCCGCGGGGCCGATCGGATCCTGCGCGAGGCGGAGGCGCAGGGCGTGGCTCTCTCCCCCCCCGGGCGCGGGTGAGACCTTGCTCCCTTTGAGTCTCAGAGGGCGGAGGGTGGTGGTGACGCGGGCCCCTCTCGGTGAGGACGCGCTCTCGGAACGGCTCCGCGAGCTGGGCGCCGCGGTCCGCGAGCTCAAGGCCATCGCCCTTTCGCCGCCGGCCGATCCCGGGCCGCTCGACGATGCGCTCCTCCATCTGGACCGCTTCAGCTGGGTGGTCTTCGCGAGCGTAACGACGGTCGACCGGGTGCTCGAGCGGTCGAAGGAGCTGGGGGTTTCGAGGGCCGCGCTTTCGGCGCGGTCCCTCGCGGCGGTGGGGCCGGCCACCGGGGCGCGGCTCCTCTCGGAGGTGCGCGCGCCCGACCTCGTTCCACCCGAGGCGACGGGAGAGGCGTTGGCCCGTTGCCTGGCACCATTCGTGGGGGGAAAGAGGGTCTTCCTTCCCCGCGCGGCGGAGGGGCGCCCGGAGATCCTGAGGGGGCTTTCGGCTGCCGGGGCGGAGGTGACGGCGGTGGAGGCCTACCGGACGCTTCCCGCCCCGGCCGAGACCCTGATATGCCTCGCCTCCTGGATCGAGCGGACGGAGGTGGACGCCGTGGCCTTCGCTTCGCCCTCGGCGGTGCGGGCGGTTTTCGAGGCCCTCGGCCCGAGGGCGGGGTTACTGGGCCGCGTCTTGTTGGCCGCGATCGGACCCACCACCGCCGGGGCGCTCCGCGAGGTGGGGCTCTCGGCGGGCGTGGTGGCGGATCGTCACACCGGGAGGGACCTGGCCGACTCCATCGCGGCCAGCCTGGGGCCAGGCTAGATCGGGGGCACATGTCCGAGGACGTCGAGGTCGGCGAGGGGCTGGTTCGGATCCGTATCCGCCTGGAGGCGCCTTCTGGGGCCGGGTCGTCCGAGGACTCGGTGTGGGCCGAGCCGCTCGGCAGCCAGCGGTACCGGGTGGAGAGCTGTCCCTTCTTTGCCTTCGGCATCTCGCGCGACGATGTGGTCCACGCCGCCGAGGCTCCGGGGGAGGGGCCGGTTCTCGACGACGTCTTGGAGAAGGGAGGGCACCGGACGCTGCGGCTGTTGCTCAACCCCTCCGTGGAGCTACGGTCCGCGCCGGTGCAGCGACTTCTGGAGCGGCTCGTGGAGATGGGCTGTACCCACGAGTTGCTCCGCCCGAAGCTCCTCGCCATCGACCTGCCGCCGGAGGTGGACCTGGCCGTGGCGGCACAGCTGCTGCAGGAAGCCGCCCGGGCGGGAACCTTGGCCTGGGAGTGGGCGGATCCGAGGCCGAGCTAGCGGCCCGGGAGAGGGCGACTCTCTCATCCCCTTCGTGCGGCCGCCCTTCGCGCCGCTTTGGCCTCCTTCTCGGCTCGCCGTTTCGAGAGGAAGCCCTGGGGGGAGGACGGAGGCCTTTGCCCGGGGGGGCCCGCGATCGCCCGGGTTCCTTCTTGCCGGGGCCTCGGCCCGGGAGCGAGGGCAAAGTGGAAGAGCCGCTTCACGACCAGGGTGGCGTAGGCACCCGGGGGGAGGGTGAACGCGACGTTCACCCTCAGGCGAGCCCGGTTCAGCTCGTCGGGGAGGGGCTCGCCCACGGCCAGCCGGCCGGGGTGGACGAGGATGGGCCGCTCCTCCGGGTCGAAGTGGATCTCCGGGGTCCCCGGGACGGCGAGGTCCAGGAGGCCCATGTCCTCGCGCCCGAGCACCGAGAGGGCGGCCCGCTCCACGGCCGGGTCGGCGAAGCGGGTGGTCGGTGCGAGCAGGGGGAAGGTCCGTTCGAAGAGCGCTCTCGCCGCCGCCCCGTCGAGCTCGCGGGGGAAGAGGAGCGTCCCCGCCTGATACCGGATCGCGGTGAGGCGGCCGATGCCCACCACCTCGCGGAGGTAGGCCTTCACCCCCTCGTTCCACAGCCAGCTCTGGTAGGCGAAGACCTGCAAGGCGCGCCAGCGCGGTTCGGTGCGGAGGAGGGCGCCGCGGGGGTCCTCGGGGTGGGAGCGCAGGTGGCGGATCACCGCCTCGTACCGCTCCGCGCCCGGGTGGGGATTTCTTTGGTTCCACTCTCCCCAGTGGTCGCGCCAGAAGGCCTTCACGAGCGCGTCGCTCGAGCGGTCCAGGTCGCTCGGCCGGGCCAGCACGTTGCGCAGGGCGGCCCAGAAGTCGCCCCGCAGAAGGTCCTTCACGATGAATCCCTGCCCGTGCTTCAGCGAACCGAACCGCTGCGAGTCGAAGTAGTTCACCACCCCGAGCCGGCGCACCTCGGCGAGCGAGGCGGGGAGCCGGGCCAGATCCTCGGGCGTGAGGTCGCGCACCGTCACCGCGAAGCGATTGGAGGTGGTGTTCTCGGCCGAGAGCGGGCGCGCGGTCCGGCCCAGTGGCTTTAGGCGCAGGTCGGGGTCCTGGAGGTCGACCGGGCGCCGCTCGATCGCGATGAGCTGGGCCGTCCGGCCCTGCTTGTCCTTCAGACCGCAGAAGCTCACCGCCCTCTTCGGGATCTTGAAGCGGGCGCAGATGCGCTCCACCGCCTCGAAGGTGGAGAGCTTCTGCTTGTCCATGAGATAGACGAAGTGAGGCCCCCGCGGGTCTTCCTCGAAGCGCCAGGACTCGGTGACCTGGAAGTCCTCCGGCCTCTGCTTGAGCTTCATCCAAGGCTCCCTACCACGGGCCGCGGGACTGGGGCTCTCCCAAATCGCGCCCGGGCGAAGGTCTTGCCCGAAGGGCCCTACGGAAGGGGACCCTGGCCGAGCGAGCTCATGCGAGGAGGCGAACCGAGCGGTCCTCGCGGGGGGACCTGGCCTTCCGCGAGGGGCGTTTGCTCGGCGCGAGAAAGGCCTCGCCAGAGGGGCGGGCGAGGAGCGTCGCGAGCGACCTAGGAAGGGGTTCTCTGTCGGTAGAACAGGACGATCGTCAGGCAGTGGAACTCGTCGTCGCTCGACTGGGTGACGACCCGATCCACGATCTCCACGTCGTTCGACCGCATCCAGCGGGTGACGGTCTCGCCCAGCTCCTCGCGCTCCCTCGCCTTGGTGGCCGAGAAGACCTTCACGCCCGTGAAGCCCATCGCGCTCACCCCGCCTCCCAATGTGCCTCCGCCCCAAGAGACCGGCGCGAACCCGGGAGGAGTATGGCCCGGCGCGGAGCTGGCTGTCAAACACACGGCGCCGTAAGCGCTGGTACCGCCTGGCCCTTTTTTGAAGTAGGCCCCGGGAGGGAGTCCTTCGGGTCCGGATCGGGGAACCACGCTCGCGCGCGGCGAGGCACGCTTCGGGCGGCGAAGCCTTTGGGCAGGGCGTCTTCCGGCCAAGAGATGCCGGGTCCTTTTGTCGGGACCGCCCCACCGCGGGCGGGAAGAAGAGGCGAGGAGGTAGGGCTCATGGTGGTTAACGCAGGGCTTAGAGGCCTCAATTCTCGCTCGCGGAGGTCCTCGAATTGGGAGAACGGGCGGACGAACCCGCGCGAGCCTCGCGGGCGCGGGCCTTGCCGCCGGCTTCAAAAGCGCCCGGGCGCGTGCTAATCAGCCCCTGGCCGGCTCACGGCGGGGAGCGTTCATGCTCATCGACCTTCACGTCCACTCGAACCACACCCGCGGCTGCCCCGCGACGGTCCGCGAGGTGGTACGCCGGGCCCGGGAGGCGGGGCTCGACGGAGTCGTGGTCACCGACCTCAACACGCTCGAGGGGTTGCCGGAGGTGCGGGCGGCGGCCGAGGAAGAGCGGTTCTTGGCGCTGTGCGGGCTCGAGGTCGCCACCGATCGGGGGCATTACCTGTGCTTCTTCCCCGATCCGGCGCGCGTCCCGGCGCCGGCCCAGGTCTTCGGCTCCGCCACGCCGTGGCCGGTGCGCGACGTCCTCTCGAGGGTGGGGGACCTGGGCGGTGCGACGGTGGCCGCCCATCCGTACGACAAGACCATCGAGCGGCCGAGCGGGGACGTGATCTTCACGCTCGACGGGCTCCACGCCATCGAGGGCCTGAACGCTCGCCGCAAGGGCCCCGCCAACGACCTGGCCATCGAGGCGGCCGATCACATGAACCTCCCCTGCACCGGCGCCTCGGGCGCGCACGAGCTCTCCGAGATCGGCAGGGCCGCGACCCTGTTCCGCGATCCGGTCGCCTCCGAGGCGGACCTCGTGGCCCAGCTCCGGGCGGGAACGGTCTTCTCGGTGGCCATCGGCGTGAGCCCGGGGGCCCCGGACCGCGCCGAGCGCGGGGGAGAGGTCCGGGAGCGGAGGGCCGGGGGGCCAAGGCAGGGGGACCGGGGGCACAGGCACGGCGGCCGTCGCACAGGCCGGGATCGGTAGGGGCCGGGCCCTCGCCGCGGGGACCGGTCCGTTCCCTTCAGCGCTCCACCTTCTCCACCCGGTCCTCTCGGAGGAAGGCGTGGCGCTTGCCGCCTTCCCAGTACCAGTCCTCGGTGCCTGCGGGCTTGTCGATCCACTTTCGCTCCGGGAGGCCCCAGGCCATCTCCAGGGCCCGGCCGCTCATCCCCGGGACGGCCTCCTTCTTGAGGACCCTCTCGCGCATCTCGGGAGGCAGGGCGGCGAGCGCCGGCCCGGGGTCGTTCGGGGTAAGGTAGCGCTCCAGGTCGGCCCTTAGGTCGTCGAAGCTCTTCACCTCCTGGGGGAGGACGATCACCCCCGGCCGTTTTTCGCCCTCCACCTCGAGGTAGACCCAGGGAAGGTAGCGGGGGGTGACGAGGACCCGCTCGGTTGCCATCCAGTTGGAGGGGAACTCGATCTTGTCGATCCGGACCTTGGTCCCCGGCCCGAGCACCCGCTCGAATGGCGGCGGGAGGATGGGCTTGCCCCCGGGGGTCTCGACGAGGTCGAGCTCGCTCGCCGGCCGGTCGGTGAGGAACGCCTTCTCCGTGTCATCCCACAGAGGGCCGACGAAGGTGGCCACCCGCAGGTAGCTCTTCTGTCCCTCGAGCTCCTCCTTGGCCCGGGCCTGCTCCGCCGGGGAGATTTCTAGGTGCACCGACGCGCAGGCGAGCGGGAGCGCGAGAAGGAGCAGAGCGAGGGTGGGGCGCATGCCTTCTTCTCGCACCTGTCGGTTCGCTCGACAAGCGTCGCGCGGGGGCCTTGGCGCCCGGCCGCCTCGCTCCCCGCTCTTGCGGGGAGTCGAGGCCTGCGGAGCGGAGGCGGCGGTCGAGGGTCCCAAGGTCGGGAGGCTCTTTTCTGGGCGGCGAAAGGCGAGAGCGCTCAGCGAGCGGGCTAGAGCGCGAGGGCCGTTTGCCCGCTAAGCTCCTCCGATGGTCGAGCTCACCGAGAACGCCCGGCAGGTCTTGGGGCGGCGCTACCTCCTCCGCGACGAGGGGGGAGGGCCGATGGAGACGCCCGAGGGGATGTTCCGCCGGGTGGCCCAAGCGGTGGCGCGGGCCGAGCGGGAGGAGGTGCGGGAAGAGTGGGCGGCGCGCTTCGAGGCGCGCCTGTGCGCGCTCGAGTTCTTGCCCAACTCGCCCACCCTCATGAACGCCGGCCGCTTTGGAGGGCAGCTCGCCGCCTGCTTCGTCTTGCCGGTGGAGGACGACCTGGCGGCGATCTTCGACGCGCTCAAGTGGGCGGCGCTCATTCACCAGTCGGGGGGGGGCACGGGGTTCGGGTTCTCGCGCCTGCGCCCCCGGGGCGACGTGGTGAAGACCACGCACGGCGTGGCGAGCGGTCCGGTCTCCTTCATGCGCGTCTACGACGGGGCCACCGAGATCATCAAGCAGGGAGGGGTGCGCCGCGGCGCCAACATGGCGGTCCTCTCCGCCGACCATCCCGACGTCCTCGAGTTCGTCGAGGCCAAGCTCGGCCCGGGGCTCGAGAACTTCAACATCTCGGTGGCGGCGAGGGACGAGCTCTTTCGGGCGGCGGCCCAGGGGGAGCCCTTTGTCCTCCGCCACCCGCGCACCGGCGCGGCGGTGAGCGAGATCTCCGCGGGAGAGCTCCTCGACCGGATCGCCCGGGCCGCCTGGGCCTCGGGCGAGCCGGGGCTCGTCTTCCTCGACCGGGTGGAGGCCGGTAACCCCACCCCGGACCTGGGCCGGTTCGAGGCCGTGAACCCCTGTGGTGAGCAGCCCCTCCTCCCCTTCGAGGCCTGCACCCTCGGCTCCATCGACCTCTCCCGATTCGCGCGGGGAAGGGGGGTCGACGGCGAGGCGCTCGCCCGTTGCGTCGAGGACGCGGTCCGGTTCCTGGACGACGTGCTCGACGTGAACGTGTGGCCCTTGCCGGAGATCGGGGAGGTGTCGCGGCGGAACCGGAAGATCGGCCTTGGGGTCATGGGCTGGGCGGACCTCCTTCTCCGGGTGGGCATCCCCTACGATGCGCCCGAGGCCCTGTCTTTGGCCGAGGAGGTGATGGGCGAGGTGCAGAGGGCCGGGCACCGGGCGAGCGAGGCCTTGGCCGCGGAGCGGGGGCCCTTCCCCGGCTTTCCCACGAGCGCGCTCGCCCGTGCGGGGGAACCGGCTCGAAGGAACGCCACAGTCACCACCATCGCCCCGACCGGCACGCTGGCGCTCATCGCCGGGTGTTCCTCCGGGATCGAGCCCCTGTTCGCGCTCTCCTACGTCCGGCATGCCTTGGGCGACGTGGAGCTGCGGGAGGAGCACCCGCTCCTCCCCGAGGCGCTCTCCGAGGCGGGCGGGAGCGGAGCGCTCGCGGCGATCCGGGCCGGGGGCCGGGCCCGGGGGGTGGCGGGGGTGCCGGCGAAGGTGGCCCGCCTGTTTGCGACCGCCCTGGACGTCGCCCCGGAGGCGCACGTCCGGATGCAGGCGGCCTTCCAGCGACACGTCGACAACGGGGTCTCGAAGACCGTGAACCTTCCCCGAAAGGCCACCGTGGAGGACGTGGCCGCGGCCTACCGGCTGGCGTTCGAGCTCGGCTGCAAGGGGATCACCGTGTACCGCGACGGATCGCGGGAGGGGCAGGTGCTCGTGAGCGGGAGCGTTCACGACGGGGAGCGCTGCCCGCAGTGCGAGGCGGAGCTGGCCGTCTCGGGCGGGTGCCGGACCTGCGCGCGGTGCGGGTGGGCGAGCTGCGAGACCGTCGACTGACGCGCTTCGCTAGCGCTCCTTGCAGTCGCTTCGCACGTCGACCCGGGCGATGGGGAATTGCAGCTCGGCGTCGATCCGGTCCGAGACGTAGCCCTGCACCTCGCAGACCGAGGCCTTGCCACCGAAGAGGTTGAAGGCCTGCTCGATGGACACCTCGTAGCCGGTGCCGGAGCGCTCGAGCCCGATGGTGATGGCGCGGCTCGAGTTACCCACGGTCGCGGCGGTGCAGCGCAGGAGCGCCGCCCCGCTCTGGGGCTGGCAGAGGAGCCCCTCCGCGTCGGCGGCGTCGCGCACGGCCCGGACGAGCTGCAGCTCCCCGGGGGAGCCGGGTCCGGGGTCGGGCAGGTCCACCCGGAGGAGCCCGCGAGGCGCGCTCGCGGTGGCGCAGCCGGCGGTGACGGCCAGGAGCACCGCGAGGGGGGGAAGGGGGGCGCGCAAGGGTTTCAGGCCTTGGGGGCGGTCTTCTCGCCCAGCTCGCGCGATCTCCGGGCGGACGCCTCCACCGCTTCGATGAGCGCGGCCCGGAATCCGCGGGCCTCGAGCGCGTGCAGGCCGGCGATGGTCGTGCCGCCCGGGCTCGTCACCTGGTCCTTGAGCTCGGCCGGGTGCTGGCCCGTCTCGATGACGAGGCGGGCCGCCCCGAGCACGGTCTGGGCGGCGAGCGACAGCGCCACCGGCCGGGGCAGGCCGGCCTTGACCCCCCCGTCGGCCAGGGCCTCGATCGCCATGAAGACGAAGGCCGGACCGGAGCCGGAGAGCCCGGTGACGGCGTCGAGCAAGGGCTCCTCCACCACCACCGCCGTTCCCACCGCCTCGAACAGGGCTCGGGCCACGGTCAGGTCCGCCTCGGAGGCGTGCGTTCCGCGGGCCAGGGCGGTGACGCCCGCGCCCACCAGGGCGGGGGTATTGGGCATGGTCCTCACGATCCGGGTGCCGGCGGGGAGCCTTTTGGCCAGGGTGGAGATGGGCACGCCCGCGGCGATCGAGACCACGAGGGCACGTTCCGAGACCGCCGGGGCGATCTCGGCGAGGAGGGCGTCCACCACCTGGGGCTTCACCGAGAGCACGAGGAGGTCGGCGAGGGCGGCGGCCGCGCGGTTGTCGCCGGTGACCTCGACGCCATAGCGGTCGGCGATCTCCTCGCGGCGCGCGGGGCGAGGCTCGGAGCAGACGATCTCGTCCGGGTCGACCGTGCCCTCGCGCAGGAGCCCCTTCAAGAGCGCCTCGGCCATGTTGCCCGTTCCGAGGAAGACCAGCTTCTTCCCGAGAGGCATGCGTCGAGCTTACCACCGCGGTCATGCCCGTCGACGAGAAGGCCCCCGGCCGAGGCCGGGGGCGGTCCCGGCGCGGGCGGCGCGATATGATCGACCGGTGGCGGTCCTGTTCGTCTTCGTCGACGGCGTGGGGGTGGGGGTGAAGGATCCGGAGTGGAACCCGCTTTCCCGGGCGGAGTTCTTGCTCTCGCGGTTCGCGGACGGGTCGGGGGCCGAGTTGCCCCGGGGAGGCCGGGCCGTAGCCGCCGACGCCACCTTGGGGGTCAAGGGTCGCCCCCAGTCCGCCACTGGGCAGGCGACCCTCCTCACCGGTACGAACGCGCCCCTGGCCCTGGGGCGCCACCTCCCCGGGTTCCCGAGCGAGCCCCTGCGGGCCCTCATCGGGGAGCGTTCCCTGTTCCGGACCGTGGCCGCGGCCGGCCGGACGGCACTCTTCGCGAACGCCTACCCGCTCGGTTACCTGCAGGCTTTGGGGATGGCGCCCGGGCCCGCGCCGCCGCCCATCGGTCGGCGCCGGGCCCGGCCGGCGGCGGCGGTCCTGGCCTGGGCGGCGGCGGCGGGGCGCTTTCGGACCTTCGAGGACGCCCGCCGGGGCGAGGGGCTCACCTCGGATCTGACCGGCCTGAGGGCCAACGGCTTCGGAGCCAACCTGAAGCCGCGGACGGGCGAGGAGGCGGCCGAGGTCCTCCTCCGCCTCGCGGCCGGAAAGGACCTCACCGCCTTCGAGTTCTACGAGACCGACGAGGCCGGCCACGCGCGCTCGATGGGGCGCGCACTCGAGGTGCTGGGACTCGTCGACCGATTCCTGCGCAGGATCGTTTCGGGCCTCGGCCCCGCGGACTCGCTCGTCGTGGCGAGCGACCACGGCAACCTCGAGGACCTGCGGACGCGCAATCACACGCTGGCGCCGGTCCCGGTGTTGGCCTTCGGGCCGGCGGCCGCGAAGGTCTTAGAGGTGCGGGATCTCACCGGGCTCGCGCCCCTCCTCCTCGAGTTCGCGGGGGCTTTGCCCCGCGGCGGCTAGGGGCCCCGGGGAGGCGGCTCGGACCAGGGCGCGGGGAGGATGGGGCTCCGCTCCCGCGACCGGCTCACCCGCTGCAGCTCGAGCTCCCCCACGAGGACGGCGGGCGCGACGGTGGAGACCGGCACGTACCCGCTCTCGGCTCCGCAATAGCCGTTGAAGACGCCGGCCGCCTCTCCGGTGGCGAGGATGCTGTTCAGGCTCGAGAGCGGCGTCCCCACGAGCTCCACCCCGCGGACCAGCTCCTCCTGCCCGGTGTGCGCATCCACCCGGTAGACGAGGCGGGGGGTCCCCTTGAAGGCCTGGTACCCGTATCCCGCCGTGTTGGTGTTGCCGGCGGTGATGTCCCGGATGACGAGCCCGAACGGCTTCCCCCGGCGGCGCGCCTCGGCCATGAGGGCCGCCTTCAGATCGGCCGGGGAGAGGGTACGGCGGGAGAGCACGATGAGGTTGGACATGCGGGCCATGGGGGCGCGGTTCCCCTGCGCCCGTCCGTGTCCGTTGGAGTGCTCGAAGGGGCGGACCGGCCGACGGGAGAGCAGGTAGCTTTCCAGCTTTCCCTCCCGCACCAGGACCGTCCGGCGGGCGGGCACGCCCTGGTCGTCGAAGGCGTAGCTCCCGTTCAAGCTGACGCCGTTCACCTCGAAGGCGGTGGGATCGTCCACGATGCTGAGGAAGGGGGGGAGGATGCTCCGCCCCACCTGACCGCGGAAGGTCTGCCCTTCCTGGTCGTCCTCGACCCGCTCGCCTTCGAGCCGGTGGCCGACCGCCTCGTGGAACAGCACTCCGGCGGCGTCGGGTTCGAGGAGCGCCGGCCCGCTGTAGGGATCGATGGTCGGGGCCCGGCGGAGGGCGAGGAGCTCCTCCACCACCTGGCCGGCCATCCGGAGGAGGGCCTCCCGTGAGGGGAGGCCGGCCTCGGAGGGCGAGTAGACGTCGCGGCCGTCCTCGAGCAGCTGGCCGTCGGGGGCGCGGGTCACGGCCCTGAGGTGGGCGGCGTACAGGGTCCGCTCGGCGATCTGGGCGGCGCCCTCGCTCGTCGCGAGCCAGCGCACCTCCTTCTCGGCGGTCAGCTTGAGCTCGGAGTCGAAGATCTCCGGGTGACCGCGGAAGGAGAGGGTCACCTCGCGCACGACCGCCCGCCAGCGGGGGCGATCGAAGGGGAAGGGGAGAGGGGGGTCCTGGTGCTCCCTCGGCTCCTCCCGCGAGAAGCTCGCCGGACGATCCTTCTCCTCCTCGAGGTACACCGCCTTCGATCTCTTCTTGAAGTAGGTGGCGAGCGCCTCCTTGTACTTCTCGTCGGTGGCGAGCCAGAGGGCGTTGCGGAGCGCGGTGGCGTCGTCGTCGAGGGGGGCTTCCTTGGGGGCGTAATAGGTGGGCCCGTCGTCCCCTCCCCCGAGGACGATGGTGGTCTCGTCGCCGGATGAAGAGTCGAAGTCGTAGCTCCCGACCCGGAGGTCGACCTGGAGGTCGCTGTCGCGACGCTCGCGGTCCGCGAACACGGCACCGTAGCGGCCGGACAGGTCGCGGCGGACCGCGTCGGTGATCCGGTAGGCGAGGAAGAAGGGGGCCTCGAAGCCCGGGAGCCGCAGGCGCTCCATCGAGCGCGTGATCTCCGCCTGCATCGCCGAGAGCGTGCCGAGGCGGGGGTCCGAGGGGGCTCCCCGGGCCGGCCCGCAGAGGGCGGCGAGGACGAGTCCCACGGGAAAGGCGGACGGGGTACGCACGCCCCATCCCTAGCACGCCGCGCCAAAGGGCGAGGAGCTCGGTCCTTTGGGAAAGGGGACACTAAACCCTCTTGGAGGGCGAAATCGCCCGGGAGGGACACGGCCAGCGACGGCGGAGGGGGATCCGAGCCAGGCCTCGCCCCGTCGCGAATCCCCGCGGTGAAGGTCCTTGGCGCTCCCAGGGGGCCCCGGAGCGGTCGCCTCTTCGCTCTCTTACGAGCGGCGCTCTTGAGGCGAGCGCTCGCTCTCGGGTGCAGGGGCGACAAGGGCTCCGACCGGCGGGCCGAGGAGGCCCCCGCTGGGCGGTCGTCCGCCGCGGTCTTCCCTCGAAGCGAGGCGTCCCAGGGGCCTTGGGAGAGGGACCCACACCTCGGGTCATGGCGGACTTTGGGTGGGGGGAAAACGCGCCCGGACTCGGAAGGACCGGGGGAGCCGGTGTCCCTCGTTCCGAGGACGGCGCTCCGCCCCCTAAAGCCCGCCGGGGGCGACTCCCGCCGGCGGCCGGGAGCCCGAGGACTCACTCGGCCGAGAGTGGGCCACCAAGAGGCGGTTGACCGATGCCATTCAATTGACTACTCTCAAAATCAAGTTTTCGGAAGACGATTTTGAAGGGTCTCGTTTCAATGGATTACCTTCTCCCTCTCGACGAGATCGCCCGCCTGGAGCGGGAACGGGCCTCGGGGATCACGAGCGGAGAGGTGGTCCGGCTGTTCGAGTCGAGGGGGGCCCGGCTCTCGGCGGCCACCTTCCGCAAGTACGTGCAGCTCGGCCTTCTCCCCCGCAGCCGGCGGGTGGGCCGCAAGGGGAAGCACACCGGCTCGACCGGGCTTTACCCGGTGTCGGTGGTGCGGCGGGTGGCGGTGATCAAGCGGATGATGGCCGAGGGGTACACGGTGGAGGACATCCGCGGGAGCTTCGTGACCCTGCGGAACCGGCTGGAGGACGTGGAGAAGGGGCTCGGGGACCTGGTGGCGGAGCTGGCCCGCAAGGCGCGGGCGCACCCGCGCCGGCGGCAGTTCGAGGTGGAACTCGTGCGGGCCGAGCGCGAGGCGCGCGCGGCCCTCCGGCGGATCGAGAGGGTTGGGGGTGCGGTGGCGACGGTCGCGGCGGCGAGGGCCGCGACCGGATAGCCACCGGGGCGCCGGCCCGGCGCTCGTGGACGGCGGCGAGCGGCGCCCGGGCGGCGCCGCCAGGTGGACGGGTGGGAGGGCAGGGGATGAACGAGTTCAAGGGGACGGTGGAGTCGCCCGTCGGGCCGGGCGAGGAGCAAAGCGCGGACCAGGAGGCGGAGGGCAAGCGGGGCAGGCGGCGTTCTCGGACCATGTCCCGCAAGGAGATCGCCCGGGAGCTACGGAGGCAGCGCGCCTTCGGCCTGGTGGACCGCGAGCTGGAAGAGGTGATCCGGGAGATCGAGGCCACCCGGCCGCGCTCGCGCGCCGATTGCGCCAGTGGTCCGCGGCCGTGCATGTTCATCTCCTGCAAGCACCACCTCTACCTGGACGTGAACCCGGCCACCGGCTCCATCAAGCTCAACTTCCCGGACATGGAAGTCTGGGAGCTGGCCGAGACCTGCGCCCTCGACGTCGCCGACCGCGGCGGCATCACCCTCGAGGAGGTGGGGTCGATCATGAACCTCACCCGCGAGCGGATCCGCCAGGTGGAGACCCGGGGCCTGCTGAAGCTCCGGGCCCTGACCGAGGACGACCCCAAGGCCGCGCCTCCCCCCGACGACGAGAGCTAGACGGGGAGTCCCCCGGCCGTTGCGCTCGTTGCAAGGCCCGCCCGGCTCCGGTACAAGGCACCCCTTTGAAGGGGAGGTGCTCGCATGATCCGCCGCGCCCTCGTCTCGGTCTTCGACAAGTCTGGCCTCGTCCCCTTCGCCAGGCGCCTCGCGGCCCGAGGGGTGGAGATCCTGTCCACCGGCAACACCGAGCGGGCGCTTCGCGAGGCGGGGGTCCCGGTCCTTTCCGTTGGCGAGCACACCGGCGCGCCCGAGATCCTGGGCGGCCGGGTGAAGACCCTGCATCCGCGGATCCACGGCGGCATCCTCTACCGGCGCGGTCTCTCCTCCGACGAGGCCGACGTGGAGGCCCGGGACATCCCTCCCATCGACCTCGTGGTCGTGAACCTCTACCCCTTCCGGGAGGCCGTCTCGGCGGGGCGATCGTTCGAGGACTGCGTCGAGATGATCGACATCGGCGGACCCGCCATGGTCCGGTCCGCCGCCAAGAACGCCGCCCATGTGGGCGTCTTGGTCGACCCGGCCGACTACGACCGGGTGGGGGAGGAGATCGAGGCCCGGGGATCGCTCAGCGAGGCCACCCGGTTCCATCTCATGAAGAAGGCCTTCGCCCACACCGCGGCCTACGACGCCGCCATCGCCGAGTACCTCACCGCCCGGACCGACCCGGCCGCCGCCCCGGCGCGGTTCCCGGGAAGCTTGTCGGTCGTGTTCGACAAGGTGAAGGACCTCCGCTACGGCGAGAATCCGCACCAGGCGGGCGCACTCTACCGGGCCGCTCTCGAGCCGGACGAGCCCACCGTCTCCTTCGCCCGCGTCCTGCAAGGGAAGGAGCTCTCCTACAACAACCTTCTCGACCTCGAGTCGGCGCTCAACGCGGTGAAGGAGTTCGACGGGGGCGCCTGCGTCGTCGTGAAGCACAACACGCCCTGCGGGGTGGCCCTCTCGGCCACGCCCGCCGAGGCGTTCGCCCGTGCCCGCGCCTGCGACCCGGTGTCGGCCTTCGGCGGGATCGTGGCGCTGAACCGTCCCGTCGACGGGCCGGCGGCACGGGAGCTCACGGACCTCTTCCTGGAGTGCGTCATCGCCCCCGCCTTCGACGAGCCGGCCCGCGCGGCGCTCGCCGCCAAGAAGGGGCTGCGCCTCCTCGAGGCCCCCCGCCTGGCCGATGGGCGATCGTCCTGGCGCCGCCGCCCCGGGGAGGAGCGCGAGCTGCGCTCGATCACCGGCGGGCTCCTCGTCATGGAACGCGACCTCGGGACGGTGCGGCGGGAGGAGCTGAGGGTCTTGACCCGGCGCGCGCCCACCGAGGACGAGTGGAGGGATCTTCTCTTCGCCTGGAAGGTCGTGAAGCACGTGAAGTCGAACGCGATCGTGTTCGCCAGGGAAGAAAGGACGGTCGCGATCGGGGGAGGTCAGACGAGCCGGGTCGAGTCGGTCAAGACCGCGGTCATGAAGGCCCAGCTCCCCCTCAAGGGCTCGGCGGTCGCCTCCGACGCCTTCTTCCCCTTCCGCGACGGGGTGGACGCGATCATCGCGGCCGGAGCCACCGCCGTCATCCAGCCCGGTGGCTCGGTCCGGGATGCCGAGGTGGTGGCGGCCGCCGAAGAGGCGGGGATCGCCATGGTCGCGACCGGAATGCGGCACTTCCGGCACTGACCGCTCCCGAGCCGGGCGAGGGGCCCCTCTCCTTTAAGGGAAGGCCGCTCTCTCTCGTCCCGGCGCGGCCGGGCGCCGGGAAGCGAACGGCCCGTGAGGGGGGGCGCGAATTCTGCTATAGGACCGGTTCTCATGCGTGTCCTGGTGGTCGGCTCCGGTGGTCGCGAGCACGCCCTCGTCTGGAAGATCGCGAAGAGCCCGCTCGTCGGCTCCCTCCATGCGGCCCCAGGAAACCCCGGGATGGCGCCTCTCGCCGACCTCGTGCCTATCGCCGCCGACGACGTGACCGGGATCGTCCGCTGGTCTCGAGAGATGAAGGTCGATCTCGTGGTGATCGGCCCGGAGGCACCGCTCGTCGCCGGGCTGTCCGACGCTCTCGCCGCCCTGGGCATCCCCGCGTTCGGCCCCTGCGCCAGGGCGGCTCGGATCGAGGGATCGAAGGCCTTCGCCAAGGAGGTGATGGCCGCCGCGGGGATCCCCACCGCCCCCTACGGCGTCTTCACCGAGGTGGAGCCCGCGCTCGCCTGGGCGCGCCGCCTCTTTGGTCGGGTGGCGGTGAAGGCGGACGGCCTGGCGGCGGGCAAGGGGGTGGTGGTGTGCGATGGCCTTCCCCAGGCGGAGCGGGCCCTCCGGGCCATGCTCCAGGAGAACGCCTTCGGCGCGGCGGGGGCGCGCGTGGTCGTCGAGGAGCGGATGGAGGGGGCGGAGGCGAGCTGCATCTGCTTCACTGACGGAGAACGGATCCGGATGCTGGCCGCCGCCCAGGACCACAAGCGCGTAAGAGACGGGGATCTCGGGCCGAACACCGGGGGCATGGGCGCCTTCTCCCCCACCCCCACGGTGCCGCCCACCCTCCTCGAGCGGGTGGAGCGGGAGGTGCTCCTGCCGGCGGTACGAGAGCTATCTCGGCGCGGCCTTCCCTTCCGGGGGGCGCTCTACGCCGGCCTCATGCTCACCCGCGACGGACCCCGGGTGGTGGAGTTCAACGCCCGGCTGGGCGACCCCGAGACCCAGCCGACCCTCCTGCGGCTCCAGAGCGACCTCGTCCCGGCCTTGTGGGGGGCCGCCCGCGGCGACCTCTCCGGCGTCGAGTTCGCGTTCGACCCGCGCGCGGCGGTGGCGGTGGTCCTCGCCGCCGAGGGCTATCCCGGCCCGGTGGCGAAGGGGGACGCGATCGCCGGCCTTTCGGGCCCGTTCGGCGAGGGTGTCGAGGTGTTCCAGGCGGGCACGGCCCGTTCGCCCGATGGCCGCATCGTGACCGCCGGGGGGCGGGTGCTCTCGGTGTGCGCCCTGGGCGAGGGGCTCGAGGAGGCCGCGGCCCGGGCCTACGCCGCCCTTCAAGGGATCGCCTTCCGTGGCATGCACTACCGCAAGGACATCGGGAAGAAACCGTGACCACACCACTCGTCCTCATCCTCATGGGCTCGGACTCCGACTGGGAGGTGATGTCGGAGACGTGCAAGGCCCTCGACGACCTGGGCGTGCCGAGCGAGGTCCACGTCTCCTCCGCCCACCGCACGCCCGCGAGGACCGGTCAGCTGGCGCGCGAGGCCTCGGGGCGCGGGATCGAGGTGATCGTGGCCGGCGCCGGGGCGGCGGCTCACCTCGCAGGCGTGTGCGCCGCCGAGAGCGAGTTGCCGGTCCTGGGCGTGCCGCTCGCCTCGAGCGACCTCTCCGGCCTCGACGCCTTGCTCTCCACCGTGCAGATGCCGGCCGGCGTCCCGGTGGGCACCCTCGCCATCGGCAAGGCAGGGGCCCGCAACGCCGGGCTCTTGGCGGCGCGCATCGTGGCCCGGGCGCACCCGGAGGTGGAGGAGCGGATCAGGGCCCAGCGCGAGAGGATGGCGAAGGAGGTCTTGGAGAAGGACGCGCGGCTCGGGGCCAAGCTCAAGGGAGGGGAGGTCCCCTAGAGAGGGGCCGGTTCAAGGAGGAAGGAGTCGAAAGGCGGACCTCCCCATCGAACCGCCCCCTCCGGAGGGCTGACCGAAAGAAGATGCCCCTCCTCGATCGCTACCTCGCCCGAGAGATCCTGCCGCCCATGGCGGCCGGGCTCCTCTTCCTCACCCAGCTCCTGCTCGCCACCCAGGTCCTGACCCAGGCGAGCGTCCTCTTCGGCGCGGGCGTTTCCCTCGCGGACCTGGGGCTCGTGATCTTCTTCCTCCTTCCCTACTTCGTCGGATTCGTGCTCCCCGTGGCCTTCCTCCTAGGCGTGGTGCTCGGGGTGGGCCGGCTCTCGGGGGACCGCGAGGTGGTGGCCCTGGGCGCGGCGGGCCTCTCGCCGCTCAGGCTCGTACGCGTTCCCCTGCTCCTTTCCCTCGGGGCAGCAGGGCTGGGACTGTGGCTCGCCCTGTTCCTCGAGCCGGCGGGGATGCGCTCGGTCCGCACGCTCATGAACGAGATCGTGAAGCGCAACGTCTCGAGCGAGGTTCGAGCCGGGACCTTCTACGAGCAGATCCCCGGTTACACCCTGTACGCCGAGCGGGCGGCGGGGGGCTCGTGGGAAAACGTTCTCATCCAGGACCGCACCAACCCCGATGTCGCGGTCCTCTCTCTCTCCCGGCGTGGTCGGCTCGAGCCGGTGGGGGAGGGGCAGGAGATGCGGCTCGGCCTCGAGGACGGCGAGCTGCACCGCGAGGAGGTGCGCTCCGACGGGTACGTCCTCGCGGTGTTCGATCGGGCGGAGCTCGTCCTGGGGCTTGGGGGCGGGTTTGCCGCCCGGGCCGAGGGCCTGGGCCGAAACGCCCGGGGGATCTCGCTCGCCGAGACGCGGGCGCAGATCGCCGACGCGTACGCGCGGGGAAGGCCGGATGAGGCCTGGTACATCGAGGGCCACCTCCACCGGAAGGTGGCGGCGGCCCTGGTGGTCTTCTCCTTCGCGCTCCTGGGCGTGCCACTCGGGGCCTCCGGGCGGGCGGGGCGAGCCTTCGGCGCCGGGGCGACCCTTCTCGTCATGGTGGCGCACTACATCCTGCTCCGGGCGGGGCAGATCCTGGTTCAGCGGGGGACCGTCCCGGCCTGGTTGGGGCTCGAGCTCGGGAACGCGGTGGTGGCCTTGGTCGGGCTCCTCTTGCTCCTGCGGATGGCGCTGCGCGGGACGGGAGCGGTGCGGTGATCCTCTTCCGGCACGTCGCCGCCCGCACCGCCTGGGCCATCCTGGCTGCGATGATCGGGATCGTGACCATCTACCTGGCGGTCGACTACGTCGACAACTCCGGGTCGTACACCGGCCCGGGCTGGATCCCCGCGGTGCTCGAGCTGTACGTCAACATGGCGGTGGTGGTGATCCGGCAGGTGGCCCCCGCCGCCATGCTGCTCGGGGCGGGCATCGCCGTCTCGGGGCTGCGCCAGACCCGGGAGTACACGGCCATGCGGGCGGCTGGGCTCGGGCCCTGGTTCGTCTCCACGCCCGTCATCCTCGTGGTGTTCCTGTCCGGGGCGGGGCTCGTCCTCCTCCACGACGCCTGGGGCGTGCAGGCGGTGGAGCGGGTGGAGGCGATCCGCGCCTTTCGATTCAACAAGGGGGGGGACCGGCAGGCGTGGGAGGAGGCCCGCGCGCCCAAGCGCTGGTTCCGGGGTCACGACGGCCACCACCTGTACCACTTGAGGGGCATCCTTCCGGAGGGAGGGTTCGAGGGGGTCACGGTGCTCGAGCTCTCAAAGGACTTCCGCCTCGCCCGCCGGATCGATGCGCGCGCCATGCGGCCGTTCGGGGCGGAGTGGGTCCTCGAGGACGTGGTCGATCGGAGCTTCTTTCCCGGCGGCCGCCTGTCCGTGGTCGAGGCGGCGGAGCGCCTCTACCGCTTCGACGAGCCGCCGGACGCGTTTGCCGTGGTGCCCGGGAACCCCGCCCAGATGCGGTGGAGGCGGCTCGTAGAGCAGATCGCCGTCCGCTCGCGCATCGGCCTGCCGGTGGCCGATTTCGAGCTGGAGCGGGACAACCGGCTCGCCTACCCCCTGGCCGGCGTGCCCGGAGCGCTCCTCGCCATCGCCCTGGCGCTCCGCCAGAACCGCAGGGGCCACGTCGCGACGGCGCTCGTGGAGTCGGTGGGGGTGTCCTTGCTCTTCTGGTCCGTGCAGGGGATCACCTGGGCGCTCGGCCTCTCGGGAAGGGTCGAGCCGTGGATCGCCGCCTGGGCTCCCGACCTCGCCTTCCTGGTCGCCGGGGCTCTGGCGGTGCAAAGGTCGCGTTAGACTTCTTCTCTTGTGGAAGAACCCGTCGACATGGACCGCATCGAGGCGGCCGCGGAGGTTCTCCGGCGGGGAGGCATCGTGATCTACCCGACGGAGACCTTGTACGCGCTCGGGGCGCGGGCGGACCGGGAGCCCGTTCTTCGGCGGCTCGCCTTGGCGAAGCTGAGGCCCGAGGGGAAGCCGCTTCCCCTCGTCGCCGCGGATCTTGCGCAGGTGCAAGGGGTGGCCCGGCTCGAGGGGAAGGCCCTCCGGGTGGCGGAGCGGCTCTGGCCGGGAGCCTTGACGCTCGTCCTCCCGGCGCTTGCCGGGTTGAGCCCGGCGGTGACGGCGGGGAGCGGAACGGTGGGGATCCGCATCCCGGGAAGCCCCCTCGCCCGGGCGCTGGCGGGGCGGGCGGGCTACGCGCTGGTGTCGACCTCGGCCAACCCGGCGGGGGGACCTTCGCCCGCCCGGGTGGAGGACCTCGACCCCGCCCTGCTCGCTCGGGTCGATCACGTGCTCGACGGCGGGCCCACGCCAGGCGGTCTCCCGAGCACGGTGGTGCAGATCGAGGGGGGTCTGGTCCGCCTGCTCCGCGAGGGTGCTGTCCCTCTTTCCGCCGTCGTAGAGGCGGCGGGGTGACCTGCGGCGGGGGCGGGTGCCCCGCCTGGTCGCTCGGGTCCGCCTTGCACCGTTCGGGGGGGCGATCTACGGTCCGCCGCGGATGGCGGAGATCGTGCCCTTCCGCGCGGTCCGGTTCGCCGAGCGCAGAGGGCGGGCGCTCGCCGACCTCCTCGCCCCGCCGTACGACCTCGTCTCCCCACGGGACGCGGCCGAGCTCCGCGCCCGAAACCCGCGGAACATCGCTCACCTCTCCGCCGCCGACCTCGAGGGGACGATCCCCGGGCCCCGCTTCGCCCGGGCGGCGCAGGAGTGGACGCGCTGGCTGGCCGAGGGGGTGCTTGAGCGCGACGCCTCGGCCTCTTTTTACCCGGTGGAGCAGGCGTTCTTTGCGCCCGACGGGCACCAGCTCAGGCGGCGCGGTTTCGTGGCGGCGCTCAGGTTGCACGACCTCTCCGAGGGCGTGGTCATCCCCCACGAGCGAACCCACCCGGCCATCGAGCAGGAGCGGCTCGAGTTGCTCCGGGCCTCGGGGGTGAACTTCTCGGCGCCGCTCGGCCTCTACGCGGACGAGCGGGGGCAGGTCGAGGCGGCGCTCGACGAGGCCACTTCCGGCTCTCCCGTCTCCGACACCGACACGGAGGACGGCGTCCACCTCCGCCTCTGGCAGGCGGAACGGCCCGAGTCGCAGGCGCGCCTCGCCGCGCTCGTCGAGGACCAGCGGGTGATCCTCGCCGACGGCCACCATCGCTACCTCGCCGCCCTGGCCTACGAGCGGGCTCTGGACGCGGCCACCAAGGGTCTCCCCCCGGGGGGAGGCCACCGCTACGTGCTCGCCATGCTGTGCGCCCTCTCCGACCCGGGGCTCGTGGTCTACCCCGTGCACCGCCTGGTCCGGGGCCTTCCCGGTTTCTCGCTCGGCCCCTTCCTCGCGGCCCTCTCCCGCTTCTTCGCGGTGGAGACCCTGGAGGAGGACCTCCGGCGCCCGGCCGGCCGGGCCTGGGCCGTGTCGCGCCTGGCGGAGCACGCCAGCCGGTCGATGGCCTTTCTCATGATCTCCGCCGAGGACCAGAGGGCCAGAATCCTCACCCTCCGGGACGACGCCGACCTCGATGGCGCCGGAGTGACGCCCGGCGAGACCGGCCGGATGATCGACGTGAACGTCCTCCACGAGCTCGTTCTCGGCCACCTCCTCGGCATTCCCCCGGAGGCGATCCTTCGCCAGGAGCACCTCTCCTATGCCCGCGACGCGGAGGAGGCGGTGGTCCGGGTCCTCTCGGGGGAGCACGCGCTCGGGTTCCTCGTGAACCCCGCCCCCCTCTGGCAGGTGCGGGTGCTGGCGGAGGCCGGGGGCACGACTCCGCCCCGCTCCACCCTCTTTCTGCCCGCCCTGCCCGCCGGGCTGGTGATGCGCGAGGTGGACCCGCACGGCCCGGCCTGAACCTTCCCCCTCGCCCGCGACTGCGCTAGAACACGCCCCATGCCCTATCCGCGGGAACGGCCTCGACGTCTTCGCCGATCGGAGGCGCTGCGGAGCCTTGTGCGGGAGACCACCCTCGCGCCCGACGATCTGGTCTGGCCGCTCTTCGTGGTCCCCGGGAGGCGGGTGAAGAACCCCGTCCCGAGCATGCCGGGGGTCTTCCAGCTCTCGGTCGACGAGCTCGTGGCCGAGGCGCAGGCCGGCTACGAGGTGGGGGTCCGGTCCGTCATCCTCTTCGGCATCCCCGAGGCGAAGGACGCTCAGGGGTCCGGCGCCTGGGACGAGAACGGCGTGGTCCCGCGGGCGGTCCGGGCGCTCAAGGAGACCGTCCCCGGGCTCGTGGTGATGACCGACGTCTGCCTGTGCGAGTACACCGACCACGGCCACTGCGGGGTGCTCCGGCCGCCCACCGCCGGGGGGCCGGGGCAGGAGCAGACGGTCGACAACGATCTCACCCTGCCGCTCCTGGGGCGGGAGGCGGTGGCCCATGCCCGGGCGGGCGCGGACCTCGTCGCCCCCTCCGACATGATGGACGGCCGGGTGGGGGCGATCCGGGCCGCCTTGGACGGGGCCGGCTTCCCCGACGTGCCCATCCTCTCCTATGCGGCCAAGTTCGCGGGGGCCTTCTACGGCCCGTTCCGGGATGCCGCCGAGAGCGCGCCGCGGGAGGGCCCCGGCATCCCCAGAGATCGCAAGTCGTACCAGATGGATCCGGCCAACGCGCGCGAGGCCTTGCGGGAGGTGGAGCTGGACGTCGGGGAGGGGGCCGATCTCGTGATGGTGAAGCCGGCCGTCCCGTACCTCGACATCGTCCGGCTGGTCAAGGACCGGTTTCTTTTGCCCACCGCCGCCTACCACGTGTCCGGGGAGTACGCGATGATCAAGGCGGCGGCCCTCCGGGGATGGATCGACGAGGACCGAGTGGTGCTGGAGACGCTCACCTGCTGCCGGCGCGCCGGAGCGGACCTCGTGCTCACCTACTACGCCCGCCACGCGGCCGAGCTCCTCACCGGGAAACGGCCTTGAGCGTGCGCCCCGCCCCGAGCGAGCCGGGAAGGTACAAGGTGGTCGAGGTCTCGCCGGTGTCGGAGGAGACCCTGGAGGACGCGCTGAACCGCTACACCGCCCAGGGGTGGAGCTTCGAGTCTCTGCACTTCGTCTCCCGCGAGGGCTCGCACCGCCCCGCCCTCGCCTACCTTTTCCTGGTGCGCGGGAAGCCCTGAGCCCGGGGGCGGGCCCGGGGAGAGCCCTCGACCCATGCGCGACGCGCGACGAGACGGCAGCCCGTACCCGAAGGCCGACCTGACCCTGCGCGGGCTGGCGCGCCTCGTCGACCTGGCCATCGCCCTTTCGGTGACGAAGATCGCGGTCCCCGTCGGCCCCTTGCTCGCGGTCCTCTACCTGCTCGTGGCGGACGGCCTCCTAAACGGGCAATCGGTGGGCAAGCGCCTCTTCGGCGTCCGGGTGGTGGTGGTGCCGCGCCGGGCCCCGGCCGGCTACCACGAGTCGCTCCTGCGGAACGCCCCCTTCGCCCTCGTGGCGGTCTTCTGGTCGGTGCCGCTCCTCTGGCCGGTGCTGCTCGCCGCGGGCCTGCCCATCGTGGCCTTCGAGAGCTACATGATCCTCACCGACCGGCTGGGCATCCGGATCGGCGACATCTTCGCGGACACCCAGGTGGTGGACGGGAAGGTTTTGGCCAAGGGGGAGGTGGGGCAGCCCCTGGCGCCGGCCGCGCCCGCCCCACCGGGCTCGTCGGCGAGAGCCCGCACCGGCTGTTCCGGCGGCGCCCGCGCCGCGGCCTAGAGCCCCGCCATGCGCATCGCCCTGACCCACAACCTGCGACTCTCCGACGCCGAGGACGAGGCCGAGTTCGACACCCGCGAGACCATCGACGCCCTGGCGGGCGCCATCGAGCGGCTGGGGCACCGGGTCGAGCGGATCGAGGTCTCCGGGCCCGCCTCGCGCACGGTGGCGCGGCTCGAGGCCTTCGGGCCGGACCTGATCTTCAACACCGCCGAGGGGCGCCGGGGCCGCTTCCGCGAGGCCTTCTTCCCCGCGCTCTTCGACGAGCTGGGGATGCCCTACACCGGGTCGGACGCCTACGCCCTGGCGCTAACCCTCGACAAGCAGCTTACGAAGCTCGTGCTTTCGCAGCACGGCGTGTCCACCCCGCGCTGGCAGTTCCTCGAGGACCCGGCCCGGCTCCAGGCGAACGCGCTGCGCTACCCGGTGATCGTGAAGCCGAACTTCGAGGGGAGCTCCAAGGGCATCACCCAGGACTCGGTGGCCGAGGACCCGGTCCGGCTCCACGAGGTGGTGCGGGACTCGCTCACCCGCTACCCGGCCGGCCTTCTGGTGGAGGAGTTCGTCCGAGGCCGCGACCTGACGGTGCCCTTCCTCGAAGCGGCCGCCCCGGAGCGGAACGGGGTGCTCGAGCCGGTCGAGTACCTCATCGACCCATCCGCCGGGGAGGGGCGCCGCTACGACATCTACGACTACGACCTCAAGACCCGGCTCGAGCGCTACGTGACGGTGCGGGCGCCGGCCCGGATCAAGCGCTCCCAGGCCGAGCGGATCCTGGGCATCTGCGGCCTCGTCTACCGCGAGCTCGGGATCCGCGACCTGGGCCGGATCGACCTGCGCCTGGGCGAGGACGGCTCGATTCACTTCCTCGAGCTGAACGCCCTGCCCTCGCTCGAGCCGGGGGCCGGCATCTACGCGGCGGCGGCCCTGGAAGGGCTCCACCAGGACGCGGTGCTCGGCGCGGTCATCCAGAGCGCGGTGGCCCGTCACGGCATCGTCGAGAGGCCCACCCGCCGGGGCCGTCCCCGCCGCACCGAGTCGCTCAAGGTCGGCTTCACCTTCAACGTGAAGCGGGTCACCCCCGACCTCTCCGGCGACCAGGACGACGAGGCGGAGTACGACTCCCCGAAGACCCTCCAGGCCATCCGCGAGGCGATCGCCAGCTGGGGGCACGAGGTGGTGGACCTCGAGGCCACTCAGGACCTGCCCCTGGTCCTCGCCTCCACCCCGGTGGACGTGGTCTTCAACATCGCCGAGGGGTTCAAGGGGCGGAGCCGGGAATCGCAGGTGCCCTCGCTCCTGGAGCTCCTCGACATCCCCTACACCGGCTCGGACCCGGCGGCGCTCTCCGTCTCGCTCGACAAGGCCCTCGCCAAGCGCATGGTGCGCACCCACGGGATCCTCACCCCCGACTACGCGGTCCTGAACACCGGAAAGGAGCGCCTGCCCCGGGAGCTGGAGTTCCCGCTGCTCGTGAAGCCGGTGGCGGAGGGCACCTCCAAGGGCGTGACCCGCAAGTCCATCGTCCACGACGACGGAGAGCTGCGCGAGGTGGCGCGGGAGCTCATCGGCAAGTACCGCCAGCCCGCCCTGGTGGAGCGCTACATCGCTGGGCGCGAGTTCACGGTGGGGCTCCTCGGCGAGCGGAGGCCTCGGGTGCTCCCGCCGATGGAGATCGTCTTCCTCGACCGGGACGATCCCACCCCCATCTACTCGTTCGAGATGAAGCAGGACTGGAACGACCAGATCCGCTACGAGGTCCCGGCCCCGCTCTCGCCCCGGGAGCTGGATCGCCTGGAGAGGGCGGCCCGCGAGACCTTCACCGCGCTCGGGTGCCGGGACGTGGCCCGGCTCGACTTCCGCATCGATTCCGAGGGGCGCATCTTCTTCATCGAGTGCAACCCCTTGCCCGGGCTGGCCCCGGGCTGGTCCGACCTCGTCCTCATCGCCCAGGCGGCGGGGATCGACTACCGGAGCCTCATCGGCGAGATCCTCTCCTTCGCCATCCGCCGCTACGAGGAGCGGGAGCGGGAACGGGAGCGGGCCCGGCGCGCCCAGGCGGCGGCGGAGCGGGAGAGCGCCCAGGCTCGGGGGGAGAACGGGGGGGGAGAGGTTTCGCCCCTTTCCCGGAACGGCGAGCCGACCCGCCGGGAGGAGGCCTAAGGCCCGCGGGCTCTCAAGACTTCTTGAACGCCTCGTACGAGAACTTCTGGCCCCCCACGCTCGCCTCGTACATGAGGCCCGCCTTCGTCATGGTGAACACCGCCACCCCGCGCTCGTACTTCGCGTTGGCGGAGGCGCCGGCCGCGGCCGCCACGGCGCTCACCTGGGCGGCGAGCGCGAAGTTGCCCTTCTTGAAGTCGTTGAGCGAGGCGGCGTCCTCGAAGAAGATGAGCTCGGAGTAGGCCTGTCCCCCGAGCTGAAAGCCGATCGTTACCTGGACGAGCTTGGCCTTTCCCACCGCCGCGCCGTGCTCGAAGAGGATCCCCGAGCCGCCCGCCCCGCCGATGCCGATGGCCCCCTTGCCCACCGTGGGGAAGACCACCCATCCGGCGGCGCTCGCGAAGAACTTCGAGAGCGAGGGATCGGTCTTCTTGAAGACGTCGGCCGTGTCCTGTGCCTCCTTGACGGAGTCGTCGGCGAGGGCGGGCCGGGGGGGGCCGGCGAGGAGCACCGCAACGAGGGCGAAGGCCATCCCGGCGGCGGGGCGGGTCTGAGAGATCATCGCGAGTTCCCTTTCCTTTCGCGTTCGACGCCCGCTCGGGGACTAGCGAGGTCGGGCGGCCGGGAATGGTCCCCCATTTCTGCTGCCCGGTGCGGACCCCAGAAGGGGCGCATACCGGCCGCACGGTGAACCTCTCCTCCGGATCGAGGAGGCGACCTCTTCCGAAGGCTCTCCTTCGCGGCTCGACCAAGGCCGGCCGGGGTTTTCGCGCGCGCCGCCGAACTGGGCTATTGCTGTCCCATGCCAGAGGGGAAGGACGCCCACTCCCGGTGCAGGGCCCGCGACCTGGGGATCTCGCTCGGTCGGTTCAAGACGGGCCGCTTCAATGCCATCACCGACGTGGGGGGGGTCCGGGTGGGGCACTCGACGCTCATCCGGGGATCGGGCCCGCTCAAGGTGGGGAGGGGGCCGGTCCGTACCGGCGTGACCGCGATCCTTCCCAACACCACCAACATCTTCGAGGAGCGGGTGGTGGGAGGTGGCTTCGTCTTGAACGGCGCCGGCGAGGTCTCGGGCATGACCCAGCTGCTCGAGTGGGGCCTCGTGGAGACCCCCATCTTCCTCACCAACACGCTCTCGGTGGGCGCGGTATCCGACGCGGCGGTGAAGTGGATGGTCGATCGCTACCCCGGCATCGGGGACGAGCACGACGTCATCATCCCGCTCGTGGGAGAGTGCGACGACTCCTGGCTCAACGACATCGCCGGTCGCCACGTGAAGGAGGAGCACGTGGCCGAGGCCCTGCGCACGGCCGGCGACGGGCCGGTGGCCGAGGGGAACGTGGGGGGGGGCACGGGGATGATCACCTGCGACTTCAAGGCGGGGATCGGCACCTCCAGCCGAAAGCTCCCCGAGGCGCTGGGCGGCTACACCGTGGGGATCCTGGTGATGTCGAACTTCGGGGTGATGCGCCAGCTGCGGGTGGGCGGGCTGCCGGTGGGTGAGGTGCTCGACGCCCGTTACCAGGAGCCGCGGGCCCGGCGGCACAAGGACTACGGGTCGATCATCGCGGTCATCGCCACCGACGCCCCCCTCATCACCCACCAGCTGAACCGGCTCGCCAAGCGGGCGGCGCTGGGCATCGGTCGGGTCGGTTCGACGGCCATGCACGGATCGGGAGAGATCGTGCTCGCCTTCTCCACCGCCAACCAGGTGCCGCGCGAGACCCGGAAGATGGTCTACCGCATGAAGATCCTTCTCGACCAGCGGCTCGACCCGCTCTACGAGGCGGTGATCGAGGGGACGGAGGAGGCGATCCTGAACGCGCTGTGCATGGCGGAGGACATGGACGGCGTGAACGGGAACCTGTGCCAGGCCCTGCCGCTCGAGGATGTGAAGGAGCTCGTCACCGCCTGGCAGGCGGAGAGCGCGCGCCAGGCGGCGGCCCCGCCGCCGGGGAACCTGCGCCCGCCCGCACCCGGCGAACAGGCCCGGCGAGCATCGGCCGGGGCCGCCCGGCCCTCCGCGGTGCGCGGCGCCGAGGGCATGGCCCGGCCGGATCGCCCGCCGGGGGTCCCAGGAACCACCCGGGTCGAGCGTCCCGACGGTCGCTCGGATTCGGTCCCGGCCCGGCGGGAGGGGGAGAGGGAGGCCGCCGCTCGGTCCCCGAACGACGACGGGGGCACGGGGGGCAAAGGGGAGGGGACACCCGAGAGGTGATCGGTCTGCCCGGCCGTGCTATACACGCGCCCCCGAACGTTGACCGGGCGCCCCGAGGAGGAAGGATGGCCAACTCGAAGAGCAAGCACATCCGCGTGAAGACGCGCCGCCGCCAGCGGTGGAAGGCCCGGAAGAAGCGCCAGAAGGCCGCGACGAAGGCCGCCGCGAAGAAGTAGGCCGGCGGATGCTTCGACGCTCGCCCCAGGAAACAAGAGCCAGAGGCCGATGCGGCGACGGAGGTTGATTCGGTCCGTGGCGAATCGCCCGCCCGGGGCGAAACGGCCTTGACGCCCGTCGGAGAGCCGGGTTACTCACTGCCCTTCTCGCGGGCCCACAAGGGGACCGCGGGGGTGATTTGGATCTGGGTAAGTTCCTTGAGATGTTGCGGGATCGGCTCATCCACCGGTCCCAGATCGGGAGGCTGAGGCTCGATCAGGTCGCGACCCGCCGCCGCCTCGACGAGGCGCTCCGGGAGCTCGGGAGGAGATACTCTCTCCTGGTCGAGGGCGGGTCCTGGGAGGTCCCGCCGGAACTCACACCGGCGGTGGAGGAGGTAGAGAGCTTGAAGCGACGGCTCGCGGAGCAGGAGAAGGACCTCGCCACGCTCGAGAAGGAGCCCCCCAGCGGACGGTAGCGAGGAGCGGTCGAGAGATTACGGGCCCGTGGCGCAGCTGGGAGCGCGCTTGAATGGCATTCAAGAGGTCACCAGTTCGATCCTGGTCGGGTCCACATCGTAATAGCCCGCCACTCCAGCCGTTTCGGGGTGGCGGGTTTCGTTTGCCGTGGCCGCGGGGTGCAGCTCGGGGTGCGTTCCGCGCCTCCTGGGCGCGTTGTGGGGTGAGGATCCCCACCCTCTAGCTCACCCCGACCGGGCCGGAGCCGGGCGGCTCCAGGATCCGCGCGCTGGCCGACGACCAGCTGGCGCGCATTCTGTACCCCACGATGTTCGCCAAGGATCAGCGGGTCGGCGTCGTCTACACCGCAAGTCCTGGGGCCGTCCGCGAGTTGGCGGAAAGTGTGGGCATGGCGCCCGACCTGGGGAGATGAGCCGCCCCCACACCGACCAGAAGGAGACCAGCCAAGCTAGGCTGGGCGAGCTTTACAGGGATGGACAGGGCGGAATCGATTCGCAAAATGAGGGCGATCGTAGAACGGCAGAGACAATCAAGCCCCCTAGGTCGCCAACCAAGTTCCGAGACTCCGGCTAAGGAGAGCGCCCGTACCAAACCCAACCGGTGAAGAGGCCCCTGGGGCACCCTCTCGCCTCCAGGAGCGCTCCGGGCCGCCCAGGTGGCTCCCTCACGCGCTCCGACGCGGTTGGCCCGCGCTGGTTGCGACGTCGGTCCCGAGATAGGGCCGGAGTCCCTTGGGCGAGGGCTCATCCCGTCCACTCCTCACGTGACCTCGAGAGGTTCCTCGCCCAGCCACCGCTGCATCCAAATCAGAACCAGTTCATCCACTCGGGATCTGGGAGTTGTGGTGTAATCCTCGGTGGGGAGGCCATCCATGCCCACGCTCGGCGTCGTCATCACCAGCACGCGGCCCAACAGAGTCGGCCTGCCGGTGGGCCTGTGGTTCGCTGAGAAGGCGCGGCAGCACGCAAGGTTCCAGGTGCAGGTAGTCGATCTCAAGGAGGTCGGCCTGCCGGCGATGGACGAGCCCAACCATCCCATGAAGCAGCAGTACCAGCACGAGCACACCAAGGTGTGGAGCCGCACCGTCTCCGCCTTGGACGCTTTCGTCTTCGTTACGCCCGAGTACAACTACAGCCTGGCTCCTGCACTTGTGAACGCGCTCGACTACTTGTTCGTAGAGTGGAACTACAAACCGGCTGGCTTCGTGAGCTACGGTGGCGTTTCCGGGGGTACAAGGGCGGTGCAGATGTCGAAGCTGCTCGTGACCTCACTCAGGATGATGCCCATTCCCGAAGGTGTCTTCATTCCCGTTGTGGCGAAGCTCATCGACGCCGGGACCTTCAATCCCGGCACCACGCTGGACGAAGCCGTGACTCGGCTGCTCGACGAGTTGCTCCGGTGGACGGAAGCGCTGCGGGCTCTCAGGCAGCCGGCATAGCGCAATCGGTGCGTTAGCCGAACCGTCACGGTCCCCGCCTTCGCGTCGGCGCGGGCCTAGTGGCACTGCACTGGCTCGCGGCCGGGAACGGGTACGAGATGACCGGCGCGGACGCGTGGTCCGCCTGCGCGAACACGATGGAGGCGGCCAGCACTACCGGCAGAGGCTTCCGTCCTCGTCGACATCCAGGCGCTCGTCTGGAGCGATCGGACGGGATTCATGGAAAGGGTGATCGAGTCGACAGGTAGGGCTGACCTGACCACTGGCGATCAGCGACGCCGGCCCGTCCTTCGCTTGCGTCGCCGAGCTTGCTCGAGCTCCTCCGCACCCGCAGGCATCGTCTCGGTGCGGGCACGCCAGAGGGCACCGACCTCGACGCTCGATACGAGCGCGTCGGGACTCGCGCGGACTCCCGGAACCCGATCAAGCCCAACCGCTCAGCCCGATCCCTGGTGCGCAAGCCACCAGCGCAGCGGGTGTGGGGAACATGCCGCCGAGGACGAGCGAGAGGTCCCGCCGTCCTCGGCGAGGGGCAATCGCCTACGGTGCAATCGAGCAGGAGGACAGGGCGCCCACCGCTGCAGCGGTATCGACGCAGACCAGGACCTTGAGGGGCGTGGCGTTGCTCGATAGCTCGCCGATGGCGAACACCGAGGCGATGGCGCCGGCGGGGAGGGACACGCCCTCGACCACCAGGGCGTCGGTGCTCGTGCCGGTAGGCCGTGCGCTGACGGTCGCCAGGGAGATGGGGGAGGTGACGAGGTAGCCGTTCGGATCGATACCGCTGTTGGACGCGTAGTCCCCGAAGGCCACGTCCTCGAAGAGCGCGGTGAAGGTCGATTCCGCCAGGATTCCCACGTCGACCGCGGGCGTGCCCGGCGAGGCGTGCACGAAGCGCAGCGCGGCCTTCCCGGAGGGCACGGTGCTCTCGTCGACGTAGGGCTTCACGGTGAAGGCGGTGGCGTCTGTGGCACCGACGATGCCGATGGCCGCCACAGTCGCGTAGGTCCCATCGGAGAGGCTGGGGAGGGAGTAGTCGGGGAGGCTCGCGAGCGCGGTGGCGCAGTCGGTCGCGTCGGGGGCGACCAGGCGGGCGGTGTACTGGCCGGCGTCGAGCTCCAGGTACTTGGTGACCTCCGAGTACGCGAGGCCGCTGGTCACGGACAGCCCCTTGAGGATGGGCCCCGTGAAGCTTCCGCCGGACTTAGCCAGGCAGAAGTCGACGGCGGGAGCGTTGGGCGACAGGTGGGCCACGCGGACGTGGATGTTGCCTGGGCTGCTGCTGCTTGAGTCGCAGGCGGCGAAGAGGAGGGCGGTGAAAGCCAACACGAGATTCCTGGTATTCATGTCATCTCCTTCGGCAGGGGAACGTTGGACGGTAACCTGTTGCCCTGTCCAGATATTGTCAATGTATAGTCCATGTTTCGGATGGGGCGCCCCTGCCGGGACCCGCCGCTGGGAAGCGCTAAGGGAGGTGGCCGTAGCCGCTGCGGACGGAATATCTCGACAGGATATTGACGAGACCGGGTTGCTCGTCCATCTAGGGGGCATGGGGCGACCGAAGGGCACCCTCCACCCGATGTCGGTCGTGGTAAGGAGGACCGGGCTCACGCCAGACGTGCTCCGCGCCTGGGAGAGGCGCCACGGCGCCATCGAGCCCGCTCGCACGCCCGGAAACCAGCGGATCTTCACTGAGGAGCAGGTCGTGCGCCTCGAGCTGTTGCAGAGGGCCGTGGCCGCAGGCTGGCCGATCGGGAGAGTGGCGGGGCACACCGACGCCGAGCTTCGGGCGCTCATCGACCGCTTCCCCGGGATGGTTTCGCCGGCAGGTGAGGATTCGGCGGTAACCGTCCGCAGCGACCCATCCCGCCGGATCAATGGGCGGGAAGGTCAGGCGAGGCAGGGCCCCGCGCAGCTCGAGCATCTCAAGGCCCGGGCCTTCGGGCGCCTCGACGAGCACGACGGTGATGGCCTGCGTCAGGCGATCGAGGAGGCAGGGGTGGAGCTGGGCAGGGTGGCCCTGATCGACGAGTTCATCGCCGCCTTCGTCCGCGAGGTGGGCGACCGGGTTTCCTCCGGCCGCCTTCGCATTGCGCAGGAGCACCTGGCGTCGGCAACGACCCTGCGGTACCTGGAGAAGCTGGAGCCCGCCTACCCCCCCGGCCCCGGCGCGCCGCGCCTGGTCGCGACCACGCCGGCGAGCGTTCACCACGAGATCGGCGCCGCCCTGGTCGCGGCCACCGCCCGGCTCGAGGGATGGCGCACAACCTACCTCGGCCCGAACCTCCCCGCGGAGGAGATCGCCGCGGCAGTTCGCGGTCGAGGGGTGGACGTGCTCGCCCTGAGCCTCGTCCCGCCCGTGGATGGGCCTCTCGTTGACGAGGAGCTCCTACGCCTCGGGAAGCTGGTCGGGGATCGGGTGCGGATGGTGGTCGGGGGTGGTGCGGCTCCGTTGCATCGGGCGTCGCTCAAAGCTAGTGGGGCGGAGCTCATCCCAAGCCTCGCTGGCCTGAGGGAGTTCTTGCGCAGGGCCTCGTCCGCCCGAGGAGCGCAGAGATGATGGCGGGCTCCGCTGGGAGCGAGGAGAGGGCTGACCTTCAGGCTATTGAGTCTCGGATCCCACTGTTCCCCGCGCCGTTCGAGCCAGCCGTGTTCGGAAGCACGAGCTACCGGGAGATGACCGCCGCCGGCGGCGAGTCCCGCCGGCGTATCCTTGGCGAGAGCGAGATGTGTCTGGTCGACCTGGTCGTAGGCGACGAAATAGGCGAGCAGCAACCGCAGCTGCCGATCGGCCAGGACGATGACCTGATCGAGCGGCTCCCGGCGAACGGTGGGGACGAAGCGCTCGGCGACCCCGCTCTGCCAAGGGCGGAAGCCGGTCCTGGCGGGCGCCACGCTCATGAACCGAAGTGTTGAGTGCGAAGGGGATGCTGAGCTGCGTCGTATCCTCATCTCCTCGTGTCGGATTCGCGGAGTGCCATCTGGTTGGGCAGCCAGTGGATTCGACCGATGCGTCCGCGACGGATGTAGGCCTTCGAGTGCGAACCCACGAGGAGCGCGGTGCATCCGGATCCGCGCGCCCATCGAAAGGGAAGGTTCCGCATGCCGTGGCACGGGCCGCAGAATGCGGAATAGAATAGTTAGAGAGAATCCTGGCAGCGGTCTTCCAGTATCTATGAAGCGCCTCGTCTCGTTCCTGCTCGGGCTGGCCTCCATCGGGTGCTCGCCCACGACCACCCAACGGCTCCGGCTCCCGGAGCTTCGGACGGTCGACCACGTCGACCTGGAGCGGTATCTCGGCACATGGTACGAGATCGCGAGCTTCCCACAGCGCTTCCAGCGCGGGTGCACCGCGACCACCGCGACCTACTCGTTGCGTGCCGACGCCGACCTCGACGTCATCAATCGCTGCCGTGACGGCGCGATTTCCGGGCCAGAGAGGTCGGCGCGCGGCCGTGCGCGCGTGGTGGATCGAGCGTCGAACGCCAAGCTCGAAGTGTCGTTCTTTCGGCCGTTCTGGGACGCGTACTGGATCATCGATCTCGGGCGCGAGTACGAGTACGCGGTGGTCGGGCACCCCAGCCGCGACTACCTGTGGATCCTTTCACGGACCCGAACCATGGATCCCGTGGTGTACGACAGGATCCTCGGGCGCCTGCGGTCCCAGGGCTACGAGACGGAGCGGCTTGTGCGCTCAGTGCAGCCCTCTCCCTGAGCGCGAGGCTTGCCCTTCTCCTAAGCTCCCGCCGGAACCAAGGGGTTAACCACGGCGTGCACACGAACGGCGTGGACGGCGAGCATGCTCAGCCCCCGGCCAAATGCTCCCGCTCCGCGTTCGCCCAGCGCTGGAATGGCTCGAAATCCGTGAACCGCGCACCGTGGCGCGGCCGATCCGGCCAGGCGCCTCGCCCGCCCAGAGCCAGGGCGGCGCCATGGACGCGAGCGATCCGCCCCAGCTCGGCCGCCTGCTCCCGCAGGGCGACCGCGTCGCTCGAGCCGGCTGATGCGGAGACGGCAATGAGCCTGGACCGGCTCCGGGCCAGGGCCGGCCCGAGTTCGGCGAAGGGCGTACGGCGGCCGGCCCAGACCGAGGCCCAGCCGGCCTCGCGTAGCACCAGCTCGGTGAGCGAGAGCCCGAGGGTGTGATCGTCGCCCTCGGCGCAGGCGAGTAGCGCGCGCGGCGCCCGGGGTGCAAGCGGAAGGCCGTCGGTGATCCGATGGAGGCTGCGGGCGAGCCGCTCGGAGGCCTGGTGCTCCTCGAAGATGGTCACGGCACCGGCGCTCCAGAGCCGGCCCACCTCCGTCAACGCCCTCCCAGTCAGCGCCGCAACGCGGTACCAAGCGCCCGCGTGGGCCCGCTCCGAGAGGAGTAGCGCCTCGAGCGCAAGCGGATCGTCCGCCTCGAGCAGGGCTCCGACCCAAGGTTCGCGCCCGGCGGGCTCGCTCGCGGCCGTGTGTGCGCCCAAGAATCGCTCGACCTCGCTCCGGGTGAAGCGCCGGTGGCGGCCCACGGTGCGGACGCAGGCCAGGAGGCCGGCGTCAGCCCAGCGCTTCACTGCGGTAGGGCCTACGCCGGCGAGATGCGCCACCTCCCGCGTGCTCAATAATTCGCCTGTTTCGACCACAATCCCCTCCTGCGTCTATCTGCTCGGAATCTCGCGATGTACGCTGGCATTAGCTTATCGGAGAATCTGGCACGGTTCTCGGCCAAGCGCCAGTAGGACCCATTCGGTACTTGCAGAATCGTCGTTTTCGACCAAGAACGAGCGCCATGGTCGCCATCGCCCTCGCCGAGCGCCGCCTCCTTCCCGAGCCCGTGATCCGGGCCGGCATCCGGCTCTTCCTCCGGGATCGCCTAGCGCAGGAGGCGGAGCGGTTTGCGGACCGCGAAGCCGGGCTGCGCCGGTTCGTTGATCGGATGGCGGCCGAGGAGCTGGCCCAGTCGCCCGAGGCCGCCAACCGGCAGCACTACGAGGTGCCGACCGAGTTCTTCCAGCTGGTCCTGGGCAAGCATCTCAAGTACAGCGCCGGCCTCTGGGAACCGGGAACCGCGACCCTGGACGAGGCCGAGGCGGCGATGCTGGAGCTCACCTGCGCCCGGGCTGACCTCCGGGACGGCCAGGCAGTGCTCGAGCTGGGCTGCGGCTGGGGCAGCCTCTCGCTGTGGATGGCCGCCCGCTTCCCGCGCTCGCGCATCGTCGCCGTCTCCAACTCGCGGACCCAGGACGCTTTCATCCGGGCGCGGGCGGCGGAGCGCGGACTCCAGAACCTCGAGGTCCGCACGGCGGACATGAATTCGTTCACCCCGGGTGGGGTTGGGCGGTTCGACCGGATCGTCTCTGTGGAAATGTTCGAGCACATGCGCAACTGGCTGGAGCTCTTCCGGCGGGTGGCCGGGTGGCTGGCCCCCGGCGGGCGGGTGTTCGTCCACGTCTTCGCCCATCGGCGGTTCGCCTATCCGTTCGAGGTGGACGGGGACCGAGACTGGATAGCCCGCCACTTCTTCACCGGCGGGATCATGCCGGCCCACGACCTCCCTGGCCGGATCCCCGGGCCGCTCGAGGTGGAGGAAAGCTGGCTCGTCCAGGGAACGCACTATGCGCGGACGGCGGAGGCGTGGCTGGAGCGACTGTCGTCCAAGCGCCGCGCGGCCCTGGGGGTGCTCCGCCGGGATCTCCCCAGCGGACAGGCGCGCTTCCAGCTCGAGCGGTGGCGGCTCTTCTTCCTGGCCTGCGCCGAGCTGTTCGGGTTCCGGGGCGGGACGGAGTGGGTGGTCTCGCACCACCGGCTGCGGGCGCGGCCGCAGGAGGGCCGGCCGTGAAGATCGCCATCGTCGGCTCCGGCGTCTCCGGCCTGGTCGCCGCTCACCTCCTTTCGCCGCGCCACGACGTCGTTCTCTTCGAGGCTGACGACCGGATCGGCGGTCACGTGCACACGGTCGACGTGGGCAGCGCCGACGGGCGGACCGCCGTCGACACCGGCTTCATCGTCTTCAACCGGAAGACCTACCCGAGCTTCGTTCGCCTCCTCGAGCGCCTGGGGGTCGAGGCGCAGGAGAGCGAGATGAGCTTCGGGGTACGGAGCGAGGCGCGCGACCTGGAGTACTCGGGGAGCAGCCTTCTCGGCCTCTATGCCCAGCCGGCCAACGCCGTCTCGCCGCGCTTCCACCGGATGGTGGCCGACATCTTCCGCTTCTTCCGCGAGGCCCGCGAGCTCCTCGAGAAGGGGCCCGAGGTAAAGCTCCTCTCCTGGCTGGAGGCGCGCGGCTACTCCCGGGCGTTCATCGAGGACCACCTCCTGCCCATGGTCGGCGCGGTCTGGTCCTCGAGCCGCGAGGGGGTGAAGGAGTTCCCGGCCCGGTTCCTGGCCCGCTTCTTCGACAACCACGGTTTCCTGCAGGTGAACGACCGGCCCACCTGGTACACGGTCAAGGGCGGCTCGCGGACCTACGTCGAGGCTATCCTCGCCGGCTTCCGGGGTGAGGTCCGGACCTCCTGTCCGGTCCTCTCCGTCCGGCGCGAACCGCGAGCGGTGATCGTCTGCTCGGCCGGCGGCTCGGCCGAGCGGTTCGACCACGCCATCCTCGCCTGCCACGCCGACCAAGCGCTGCGGATGCTCGAGGACCCGTCGCCCGTCGAACAGGAGCTCCTCTCCGCCTTTCCTTACCGCGCCAACGACGTGCTGCTCCACGACGACGAGGGGGTCATGCCGCGGCGACGACGGGCCTGGGCCTCCTGGAACTACCACCTCGACGACGGCGACGCGCCCGGCGCCAGCGTCACCTACTGGATGAACCGCCTCCAGCGGCTCCCCGGCGCGCGGCAGTGGTTCGTGACGCTCAACCGGCGCGGCGCCGTCCGGCCGGAGCGGGTGGTGTCCCGGTTCGAGTACCACCACCCGGTCTTCACCGCCGCCGGGGTCACCGCCCAGGCGCGCCACCCCGAGCTGCTCGGCCACCGCCGCACCTCCTACTGCGGCGCCTACTGGCGCAACGGGTTCCACGAGGACGGCGTGGTGAGCGCGCTCGCCGCCTGCCGCGGCTTCGAGGTGTCGCTGTGAGCCGGGAGAGCGGCATCTACGTGGGCCGGCTCTCGCACGCCCGCCGCGGGCCGCGGCGGCACGGGTTCGGTTACCGCGTCTACCTCCTCTACCTCGACCTCGACGAGCTGCCCGCGCTGCTCGCCTCGCCCGGCCCGCTCCGCGCGGGCCAGTTCGGGCTCCTCTCCTTCGACCGCCGCGACTACCTCGGCGGCGCCGGCGACCTGGCCGAGGCGGCGCGCGACCGGGTCCAGGCCGCGCTCGGCTTCCGCCCGCCTGGCCCGGTGCGGCTCCTCACCCACGTCCGCTCGCTCGGCTACGTTTTCAACCCGGTCAGCATCTACTACTGCTTCGCCGCCGACGGCCGGTCGCTGGAGGCGATCATCGCCGAGATCACCAACACGCCCTGGGGCGAACGCCACGCCTACGTCGTCCCGGCCGGCCCCGACGGCGCGGTCCAGGCCTTCGCCAAGGCCTTCCACGTTTCGCCGTTCTTGGGCATGGACCAGCGCTACCGCTGGACCTTCGGCGTGCCGGGGGACGCGGTCCGCGTGGAGATGCGCAACGAGCAAGAGGGGCGCGAGGTGTTCCGCGCCGTCCTGGCGCTCCGCCGCCGTGCCTGGAGCGGGGGCGCGCTCTGGCGCGTGGCGCTGACCCTGCCGCTCATGGCCTGGAAGGTCCACGCCGCGATCTACTGGCAGGCGCTGTTGCTCTGGGTGAAGCACACGCCGTTCCACCCGCACCCCGGCCCGGCCCGGGCCACCGAGCCCCACAGGAGGGCCTCATGACCAGCACCACCCTGCCCGCACCGTTGGAGATCCCCTCCCGTCCGCGCGGATCGGTCTGGCGCCGCGCCGTTCTTGCCGGCCTCGCCCACCTACGTGACGGCACGTTGGAGTTCGAGGAGGGCGGCGCCCGCCACCGGCTCGGCGAGCCCGGTGACCTGGTCGCGCGCGTCACCGTCCGTGACCCGCGCTTCTGGCGCCGCGTGGCGCTGGGCGGGTCGCTGGGGGCCGGCGAGGCCTATGCCGACGGGGACTGGGACGCCGACGACCTCACCGCGTTGGTGCGGCTCCTCGTTCGGAGCGGCGCGGGCAGCGAGGGGCTCGACGGCAGCCTCTCGCTCCTCCGCCGCCCGCTCGACCTCGCCTTCTCCCTCCTCCGCCGGAACAGCCGGCGCGGCGCCCGCCGCAACATCGCCGACCACTACGACCTGGGAAACGATTTCTTCGCCCTGATGCTCGACCCAACGATGACCTACTCCTCCGCGGTCTGGGACCTCCCCCGCAGCACGCTGGAGGGGGCCCAGATTCGCAAGCTCGACCTCCTCTGCACGCGGCTGCGGCTCCGGCCCGAGGACCGCCTGCTGGAGATCGGCACCGGCTGGGGCTCGCTCGCCCTCCACGCCGCGCGCCGCTACGGCTGCCGGGTCACCACCACTACGCTCTCCGCGGCGCAGCACGCGCTCGCCTCGGAGCGCGTCCGCGCCGCCGGCCTCCAGGACCGGGTCACTTTGCTCCGCGAGGACTACCGGGACCTCCGCGGCCGCTACGACAAGATCGTCTCCTGCGAGATGATCGAGGCCGTCGGCGCCGCGCAGTACCCGACCTTCTTCGCCCGATGCGCCGCGCTCCTCGCCCCCGGTGGCCTCCTCGCCCTCCAGGCCATCACCATCGCCGACCGGCACTACGACCGGGCGCGGCGCGAGGTGGACTTCATCAAGCGCCACGTGTTCCCCGGGAGCTGCATCCCCTCGATCACTGCGCTCACCGCCGCCGCCGCCGAGAGCGACCTCCTCCTCCGCCAGCTCCAGGACCACGGCCGCGACTACGCCCGCACGCTCGCCGCCTGGCGCGAGAACCTGGCCGCGAACCGCGCAGCTGTGGAGCGGCTCACCGATGAGCGGTTCCGGCGGCTCTGGCACTTCTATCTCGGCTACTGCGAGGGAGGCTTCGCCGAGGGGCACATCGGCGTGGCGCAGATGACGTTCGCGCGTCCGGGGGAGGGCTAACATGCGCTCCCTCCTCCGCCGGCTTCTCGCAGTCCTCGCCCCGGCCGACCCCGACCGCATCCACTGGCTCCGCTCCACGCCCTTTCTCGCCCTCCAGCTCGGCGCGCTGGTCGTCCCGGCCCTGGCCGGCTTCGGGGCGCGGGCGGCCCTGCTAGCCGCCGTCAGCTACGCAGCCGGCATGTTCTTCGTCACCGCCGGCTACCACCGCTACTTCTCCCACCGCGCCTTCCGGACGGGCCGCGCCTTCCAGTTCGTCCTGGCCGTGGGCGCCCAGTGCACCGTGCAGAAGGGCGTGCTCTGGTGGGCCGGCCACCATCGCGAGCACCACCGCTTCTCCGACGGCCCGCGCGACGCGCACTCCCCGCGGCGCGGCCTCCTCTGGAGCCATATGGGCTGGTTCCTCTCCACCGGCCGGGAGGCGACGCCGCTCGCCCGGGTGAAGGACCTGGCGCGCTTCCCCGAGCTGCGCTGGCTCGATCGCTGGCACTTCGTGCCGCCGCTGGCCCTCGGCGTTTCCGTCGCCGCGCTGGGCGGGTGGACGGCCGTCGGCGGCTGGTTGGTCGGCCTCTTCCTCCTCCACCACGTCACCTTCACCATCAACTCGCTTGCCCACCTCTGGGGCACGCGCCCCTATGCCACGGGCGACGACAGCCGCAACAACGCCCTCCTCGCCCTGCTCACCTTCGGTGAAGGATGGCACAACAACCACCACTGGTCGCCCTCGTCGGCGCGGCAGGGATTCCGCTGGTGGCAGCTCGACGTCACCTGGCTCGTCCTCTTCGCGTTGTCCCGGCTGGGCGTGGTCCGGGACCTTCGCCCCGGCCCCGGAGCTCCGCGCCTCCGCGCCGACCGGGCTCTCACCGGCTTCCGCCCCGCGGGCGCGCTCATCGCCTCGCTCATCCTCGTCGTGCCATATGGCGCGCGGGCCGACGAGTTCGAGCGATTCACCGGCACCGCCCGGGGGCGCGACGGCGCCGTGCTCTACACCGAGGAACACGTGGTCGAGCTCGGCGGCGGCCGCCCGCCTGCCGCGGTCACCACCTACCGCGACCCCTCCGGCGTACCCATCGCCGAGCTGCATACCGACTTCGCCGCCGACCTCTTCGCGCCCAGCTACACCTTCACAGACCTCCGCACCGGCGCGTCCGAGGCGGTGACCGTGGGCGCGGACGTTCTCCGCTTGGAGGCCGCCGGACGCGTGCGCAGCCTGCCGCGGCCGGTGCTGCTGACCACCGGCCAGGGGCTCGATCGATTGGTCCGCGAGCACCTGACCGGGCTCGCTGGCGGCGAGGAGCTCCGCGTGCGCTACCCCATACCCAGCCGGCTGGACGCCTATGAGCTCCGCATCCGGGCGCGGGCCGACGACGCGCGTGTGCACGTCCGGGTGGACCTAGCGTCGTTCTTCCTGCGCCTCCTCGCGCCCGAGATCCGGGTGGACTACGACCGCGCCACCGGCCGGCTCCTGCGTTACCGCGGCGCCTCCAACCTCGCCTTCGGAGCGGGTGAGAACCCGGAGGTGGAGATCACCTACGCATACCCGGCGCCCGCGGTGGCGGCCGGCGAGGAGGCTCAAGGCCATGGCCAGTGAGCGGGAACGGCTGGGCGCCGCTCTGGGCGGAATCGGCGTGCTCGGCAACGTCCTCGGCGTGGCGGTGCTAGGCGGCGTCGAGGGCGCCTACAAACCGGGTGGGCTCGGCGCCTGGGCGGAGAGCGCGCTGGCGCATCCGGGCGCGAGCGTGGCCAGCGCCGTCGCCTTCACGGTTGGTCTTTTCGCCCTGGTTGGCTGGGCCGACGCCCTGGGCCGGCGGCTCTCCGGCGCGGCGGGGCGCCTGGCCGCGGGGGCCATGGGCGCCGGCGCGGCCATCAACGCCGCCGGCACGCTCGCCCCCGCCGTGCTCGTCCTCCACGTCGCGCCGGCCTGCGCCCGCGCCGCCGCCTGCGCGCCGGTGGCCCGAGCGCTGCTCGGCCTGACGCTCTCGCTCGACGCGCTCTTCAACCTGGCCTTCGGGGCCGGCCTGGCGCTGGCCGGTCTCCTCCTCTGGCGCGAGGGGCGCCGGCCGGTGCTGGGCGGGCTGGGGATCGCGGCCGGGCTCGCCACCGTGCCGGTGGCAGGGCAGCTCGTCTGGGAACGCGCCGCCGCCTGGCTGGCCGTGGCGGGGCCGCTCTGGCTAGCCTTCGTGGCGGCGACGAGCGCGCTCCTCTGGGGTGGTCGTACGGACCGCGAACCAGCGCGGGAGGGGCTCCGTGGCGTGGCTCGGGCCCGCTGACCTAGCCCTGCAGCAGGCCGCCTGGTGGGCCGCGGTCCTGCTGGCGGCGCATGGGCGGCCGCTCGCGGCGGCCACAACGGGCCTGGCCGGCGTGGCCGTTCACGTCGCGCTTCGCCCCGCCGAGCGGCGCCGCTTGCTGCGCGCCGCGCTGGCCGCGGCGGCCTACGGGTTCGCCACCGACACCGCGCTCGCCGCGGTCGGCCTCGCCGCGTTGGCCGGCGGCGGGCGGGTGAGTCCGGCGTGGATGGTCGGCCTCTGGGCGATCTTCGGGGTCGCGCTTACCGCGTCGCTGCGGCGGGTCGCGTCTTGGCCGTTGCCGGTCCTCGTTGCCCTCGGCGCGGTCGCCGGACCGACCGCTTATCGCGGCGGGGCCGCGCTGGGGGCACTGGCGTTGTCGGGGCTCCCGGCGTTGGCCGCCGTCGGTGCGCAGTGGGCGATCGGGCTCCCGCTCTTGTCGTGGGTCGCGCGATCCCGACCCGCGCCGCCGCGCACCCTAGGTGCGGCGGCCGCGGAGGAGCCGCCATGACCACCATCTTCCTCGCCTCCGCTCTCGTGCCCGCTGTGGTGATGGTCGCGATCTGGGGGGCGAGCCTTCGCCTTCGCGACGTCTCCATCGTTGACGTCTTCTGGGGACCAGCCTTCGCCGCCGTTGCTTGGACCGCGGTAGCCGTCGCCGGCCCCACGCCTCGAGGCCTCCTCGCCGCGGTCCTGGTCACCGTCTGGGGCCTCCGACTCGGGATCCACCTCGGCCTCCGCAAGCGAGGCCAGGGAGAGGACCGCCGCTACGCCGCGATGCGCGCCGTCCGCGGCCCACGTTTCGCGGCCGAAAGCCTCTTGACGGTCTTCCTCCTCCAGGCCGCGCTCCTGTGGGTGATCTCGCTCCCGCTCCAGACGGCCGCCGCTCGGGGGTCGGGTAGTCTCTCTACGCTAGATGCCCTGGGTGCCCTGGTGGCCCTGGCAGGTGTTGCTGTCGAGGCCACTGCCGACGCGCAGCTGGCCCGCTTCCTCGCCCGCCCGGGGAGCCGCGGCCAGGTGATGCAAGAGGGCCTCTGGCGCTGGTCCCGCCACCCCAACTACTTCGGCGACTTCCTTGCCTGGTGGGGTCTCGGGCTCCTGGGTGTCGCGGCTGGCGCGGCATGGGCGCTAGTCGGTCCCACGGTGATGAGCGTGCTCCTGCTGCGCGTCTCTGGGGTGACGCTGCTCGAGCGGACCATCAGCGAGCGCCGCCCCGGTTACACCGCCTACGCGGCGCGAACGAGCTCGTTCTTCCCCTGGCCACCGCGGCGGGAACGTGTATGAGCATCACACTAAAGCAGCCACCGGAACGCTCGGGCCAGTAAGGGCCGCGAAGGTTCGAAGGGTACCGGCCGCAGCTTGGCTTTGGGCCGCTCGCGACCGAGCAGTCGCCGCACGGTCTTGCGCGACATCGAGAGCCGGCGCGCGATGGTGCGAACGCCGAGCCCGTCCAGGTACGCGAGGCGGAGCACCTCCACGGCGCGGTCCTCGCTACCCCTCGTCATTCTGAGCCTCAGCCGTCTCGAACTCGACCGTAACGGGCCGGTCCGGCACGCCGGTGAGGACGTCACCCCAGATCTCGAACCAGCCGACCGGGCCGCCCGCAGAGAGCACAGCGTGCAGTGGGCGGCCAATCCAGTAGACGAGCAGCCGGAAGATCTGGTGCAGCGCAAGCGGCGGCAAGTCCGTGGGCAACGAGCCCTCCATCCGAAAGCGCGTCCGCTCTTCCGAGTTCGGCGATAGCCGAAGCGTGATCCGGTCCCGCCCGCGAAGGTGAAGGACGTGGACGCGGTGGTAAGCGCCGCCGGGAGCGCGGCCTTGAAGCCGCTCGCACAGCTAACCGACGAGGACTTCGCGCTCAGCTTGCGGAGCAAGCTCATGGCCCAGGTGAACCTCGTCCGAATCGCGGCGCAGCACGTCCGGGATGGCGGCTCGATCACGGGCGGTGCCCTCGCGCACGAGCCGATGCCCGGCGCCTCGGCCATCTCAATGGTAAACGCCGCGCTCGAGGGCTTCGTCATGGGAGCCGCCATCGAGCTCCAGCGAGGCGTGCGCGTGAACCTGGTGAGCCCGCCCTGGATCACCGAGACGCTCCGCGCGTTCGGAATGGACCCGAAGGGCGGCATGCCTGCGGCGGTCTGCGCGCGACTACGCGGCGCGATCGAGGGGCGCGACACTGGGAAGACCATCGACGCGCGGAAGTACGCCTAACCGGAGTCCTGACGGCACCCGCCCAACCCCGACACCCGAGGCGATCGCTTGACTGAAGGCCAGGTAATGGCCTTGCTCGTCGGTGAACTTGGGATCCAGCGACGATCGCGGACTCCAGCGGGTCGGGACTCGTCGTGGATTCAAGTCACCTGGAGCCCGAGCCCATGACCGGCTGACACGCGGCCCGGGTCCTCGGCGATCCCGGTGGAAAGGGGACCCTCGGAGGCCGGTGGCGACACCATGCCGCCTTCCAGACTGGATTCTGTGCCCTCTTCCTGCGCAACTTCACTAAGCAGCTGCCCTTCGAGCTCATCGAGGCTTCGCGGGTCGAGGGAGCGTCCGAGTGGACCACCTTCCGGTGGGTGGTGCTACCCCTCATCCGCCCGGCGCTTGCGGCTCTGTCGGTGCTGGTCTTCACCTTCGCCTGGAACGACTACTTCTGGGCGCTAACCCTCACCCAGGGTGACGCGGCCAGGCCGGTTATGGTCGGCGTGGCGATGCTCAGGGGGCAGGGGGTCGCCTCCTGGAACCTGGTCTCGGCTGGCTCGGTCTTAGCGGCGTTGCCGCCGGTGGCGATCTTCTTCCTCATGCAGCGCCACTTCATCGCTGGGATCACCTTCGGCGCGACGAAGGGATAGAGCGAGCCGTCTCCACCAGGCCGCTCGGGCACAGGATAGGCTGGCAAGTGTGATCTTGGAATGACGCCCGGATGGCGCGTCCTAACCCCAATCTTTAGCGACGGCAGTGCCGGGGGCCAAGAAAAGGCGGAAGTTCGGCCTAACACAAAGCCGTCAGGGCCCGGCCGGATGGTGTTGCCGATGGGGAGGTGAAGCTAACGACCCTCTGGCCTTGAGAAGAGGCCGGGCGCATCCGGGTTGCCCGAGGAGGAGTGCCTGGTTGGCCCCCTCAACGTTCACGACGTTGGTGGTGGCCGCCACCGCGAGCACCACTGCTTCTCTGAGCAGGGTGCCCCCCGGAACTCCACACTGCGGCAGCCGACACTATGCCTTGGCCTTCGACAGGTGCCGAGCCTGCCACGCATTCCAATCCTTGAGCGCGCTCCTGGCGCGCCCAGACAACTTCGGGACGAGCGCGATGACCGGCGGGCTGTCCGGCGGTAGCTCCATGAGCGCCTCCAACAATCCTGCGGCACCGGCGAGGCGGTCGATCATGTCCAAGGGCGCCAGCGCGACAACCGCCAGTTCCAGTGCCGTTCGTGTCTCGCGCCGAAGATGGCTGAGGTCCAAGGGCGTTTCGGCGGCCCCGGCTAGCGCGTCTCGAGTGTGTTTGCTCATTTCACGTTACCGTCGCCATGCGGTCCTGTTCGAGAACCCGCACGCAGCCACACCGCCAGTAGGCTATCGGCTTCAGGCTCTCAGGCGGTCCGATCGTCAAGCTTGGCAAGCACGTAAGCGATGCCAGCTGTCCCGTACTACGCCCCCTCGCAGGGGGCACTTGCGTTCGACGAGCCCACCGGATTCACAGCAGTCCGCCACATCGGGCCTCCTTGTCCGGCTTATCCGCGTCGCGCCTCCAGAAAAACGTGGAGGCGAAGGCGGAAATTGTGGATACCCAGGCTCTGGAGCGGGATCTCGAAGACCGAGCCTGACCGACACATCGGCGGGATACGGACCCGAACCATCTCCTCACTCTCGATCATCCCCTGCCGGCAATAAGGGCAGGGGAATACCCCGTCGCGTCCAAAACCACCGCAACGCGGGCAGCGCTTGAATACCGGAACCCCGACCGGCACGACGCACCCTCGAAGAGCCTCCTCCGGCCAAAGAAGCACCTCGAAGTTGAGATCTTCGAGGTGCTCGGACTTTGGCACTCCAACGCCGGTGAAGTTCCGGAGGAAGCGATCGTACATCGCCTCGAACGAGGGATGGATGCCCTCCGGGCTGCCGAGGATCGTGACCGGCTCATGGACTAGAGGCCCCGGCGGGCCATGCTGGATCACTACGCTATCCTCCGCTCGCCGCAGTTTGTTGTTGTAGTCGCGGCGGCGCGCCGGATCGGACAAGACATCGTACGCCTCGGTTACCTCCTGAAACGCGCGCGTGGACTGTTCACCAGCCACGTCGGGGTGCAGCCTCTTGGCGAGATCGTGGTACGCCGCCCGGATTCCCCTGGGGCTCTCCGTGTTCGAGACACCGAGAATCACGTAGTACGTCTTCCTCTTCATGGGGCTGTCGCCTCCAAGAACAGGGAATGTTGCCACTCGGTTGCCGCGATCCTAGGCGGCTCCGGGCCTGTCTGGGTACTCCGCTTGAGCAGGCAGTTCTGGCGTGGCCCCGCCTACTCTGGATAGGTCTTAAGAATCTCATTTTGAAAGAGCTTCCCATTCGCATCCTTATCGCCAGCAACGTTGGTTCCTTCGCGTTTAGGAAAGGCGGGATTCAACAACACATTCCCCTCCATGTCGTAAGCAAAGAGATAGGTGGGGCCGTTGAACCATTCGCTTCCGGGCTTCCGAAACTCGTTGAATGCCGCCTTTCCTTCTCTGTTGACGAGATCTGCCGCCTTATTGACCAGGGCGACGATACGCGTCGCCTGGGGAGAGTCGGTTGGGGGTTGCTCAGCATTTGCAGCGAAAGCAAAAGCAACTAATGCAACCAACGAGCAGAAGCCTCTAACTAATCGGCTCGTGCTCATGAACTCGCCTGTCATAGCCGTTTTCATGCTCGCGGATGATAGGGACCACGGTGTTCCTTAGCCGTGGTGCCGTCAAGAGCCGGCCCAGGCTCGTCGAGGGACGGCTCGGGTTGCGGCGGCGCCCGGTTAGCCCACGGCTGGCCCGCAGGTCGGGGCTCGTGGGAACCGATCCGCGCTTTCAGTCGGTCCTTACCGTGATCTGGCGGGGCCGCGCCTTCTCGACCTTCGGCAGTTCCAGGCGAAGCACGCCATCCGTGAGCTTGGCGTCGATCCTCGTTTGATCGATCGCCTCCGACAAAGTGAACTGTCGGAAGAACGTGCCCGAGTGGTATTCGCGAAGGACGTCCGACTCCTTCGGGTTGTCTGCCGTTGTGACCTGGCCCGTCAGCGTGAGGACGTTCTCGCGCAAGTCGATCATCAGGTCCGTCGCCTTCACGCCTGGCATGTCCGCGAGGACCGTGATCGAGGTGTCGTTCTCGAAGATATCGGTGGCAGGCGTGTAAACCGGTCCAGATCGGGTCTGCTCCGGAGCGGCGGGCACACCCGGCTGGTCGGCCTTCTTGATCTCGGTGGTGGCCTTCGTTGCCATGGCAGTGTCCTCCTCGTGGCGGGGTGAGCTCATGTCCGCACCGTGATCTGCCGCGGCTTCGCTTCCTCAGCCTTGGGGAGCGTGAGGGCGAGGATGCCGTCGGCGTAGTGCGCATCGACACGCTTCGCGTCGACTTCTGAGGGCAGCGTCACCGTGCGGTTGAATGAACCTTCGGCCCTCTCCTTGCGGTGGTAGCTGACCTGCTCGTGCTCGGTGGGAATCTCTCGCTTGCCCGAGAGCGAGATGTGGTTCCGCACTGCCGAGATCGAGATCTCGTCGGCCTTGATCCCTGGAACCTCTGCGCGCACATAGAAGTTGTCGTCATCCTGGGTGATGTTCATCGGGGGGAAGACCCCGGCTCCAACATCGCCGTAAGCATCACCCGCAACGGTATCGAACAGCCGAAGCATCTCGCGCCGCAGCTGTTCGAAATCCGCGAAGGGGCTGTCGTACGTTGGCCTCGAGGGCCAGACCCGTCTTACGAGCATGGTAGCCTCCTGGGCAAGCGCCCGATTTAACGCCGGTTTTGCCCGGCCGAGTGAAACGTAAGATGCGGCACTCGTCTGTCAAGAGCGCTGAGAAGGCCCCTGGCGGAGACCAGGTCTCCCCCCCCTCGCTCGGCGGCTGACAAGCCACAGTCAGGTGACTGTGACGTCCCCCTTTGGACAGAAACTAACCGTAGATGCCCTTCACCTGGGTGGAAACCCACCGGATCAAGCCCACACCCCGTGTTCATGGGATCTTCTTCGCAAGGCTTCTTCGCGGGGCGGCCTGGCGTCGACCACCACCAGCCAACCCCGGGCCGGGGCTCACGTGATGATCAGCTCCAGGGCAGAACTCCACGATCTGCGAGCCTCGACCGCATGCGAACTCCGGATCGGGCGTCGGCGAAACCCTCGAGCGCATGGAGCCGCTCGATCACCGCGCGCCGAGAACCCCTGGGCGTTAGGGGACCCCACGTGATCTTGGTCACGGGAGCAACCGGGTACGTCGGGGGGCGGCTCGTGCCGCGGCTGTTGGCCGCCGGGCGCCGCGTGCGCGTCCTCGCCCGCGACCCTTCCCGGCTCGCCGGCCGAGCCTGGCTTCCCCGGGTCGAGGTGGCCGCCGGCGACGTCCTCGACCCAGCCACGCTCGCTCCGGCGCTGGGCGGGGTGTCGGTTGCCTACTACCTGGTCCACGGCATGGCCGAGGGCGGCCGCTACGGCGAGCGCGATCTAGCTGCGGCCGAGGCCTTCGGGCGGGTGGCGCGGCAGGCCGGGGTGGAGTGCATCGTCTACCTGGGCGGTCTGGGCGATCCGGCGGCCGGGCTGTCGGCCCATCTGCGCTCGCGCCAGGAAACCGGGGAGCGGCTGCGGGCCGCCGGCGTGCCGGTTACCGAGCTGCGCGCCGCGGTCATCGTCGGCGCCGGCAGCCTCTCCTTCGAGATGATCCGCTGGCTCACCGAGCGGTTGCCCGCCATGGTCTGCCCGCGCTGGGTCTACCGCCGCATACAGCCCATCGCCATCGCCGACGTCCTCGACTACCTGGTGGCGGCTCTGAACACCCCCGGGAGCGCAGGCCAGGTGGTGGAGATCGGCGGCGCCGACGTGCTCACCTACCGCGACATGATGCTGGGCTACGCGCAGCTGCGGGGACTGCGACGCTGGCTCGTTCCGGTGCCGGTGCTGACGCCCTGGCTATCCTCGCACTGGGTCCACTGGATGACCCCCGTTCCTGCCGCTATCGCCCGCCCGCTCATCGAGGGGCTGCGAAACGACGTGGTGGTCCGCGACGACCTAGCGCGGCGACTCTTCCCCGAGGTGAGGCCCGTAGGCTACCGGCAGGCGCTGGCCGCGGCGCTCTCCAACCTGGAGCACGGCGACATCGAGACTGCCTGGAGCGACGCGCTCTCCACGAGCCAGGGCACGGCGCCGCCGGTGAGGCTCTCGGCGCAGGAGGGCATGATCGTCGAGCAACGCCAGCTGGCGGTGCCGGAGCCGCCGGAGGCCCTCTTTCGCTCCTTTGCCGGCCTGGGGGGCGAAAGGGGGTGGCTCTACGCCAACTGGGCGTGGCGGCTGCGCGGCGCCGTCGACCGGCTGGTGGGCGGCGTGGGGTTCCGCCGCGGGCGGCGCGACCCCGACCAGCTCCGCGCTGGCGACGCCCTCGACTTCTGGCGTGTCGAGGCGGTCGAGCCGCCCTCGCTGCTCCGGCTCCGCGCCGAGATGAAGGTGCCGGGGCGCGCCTGGCTCCAGTTCGAGGCCCGACCGGCCCAAGGCGGGTCGGTCTTGGTGCAGACGGCCTACTTCGCCCCGCGCGGCCTCCCCGGCCACCTCTACTGGTACGCGCTCTATCCGGCTCACGCGGCCATCTTCGGGAACCTCGCGCGGAGGGTGGCCGAGCGGGCGCAAACCCCGAGCCAGCCCGCGGCGGCGTGCGGCTGAGCGGAGGACGGTCTGGGAAGGGTGCCCGCCATCCGCGTCCGCTCCGTGAACGGATCCACGGTTCGCGGGGGCGGTCGGTTCGTCCTCTACTGGATGACCGCCTTCCGGCAGGCGTCACGCAACATCGCGGTTGACCGGGCCGTGGAGGTGGCGCGGGAGAGGCGCCAGCCGCTCCTGGTGCTGGAGGAGCGGCTCGCCGGCTACGGCGAGCGCAGCCACCCCGACGAGAACGCCGGCAGCGGGCTATCGCCCTGGCTCCACTTCGGCCACGTCTCGGTCCACGAGGTCTTCGCCTGCCTGGCCCGTCGCGAGGGCTGGCGGGAGTCGAGGCTCGGTGAGGTCACCGGATCGCGGACCGGCTTCTGGGGCATGTGTCCAGAGGCCGAGTCCTTCCTCCACGAGCTCGTCACCTGGCGCGAGCTCGGCTTCAACATGGCGTCGAAGCGCCCAGACTGCGACCGGTAAGAGTCGCTCCCGCGCTGGGCCCTCGACACGCTGGAGCGGCACGCTCCCGACCGGCGCGGGCACGTCTACGCCGTCGCCGACCTGGCTGCGGCCCGAACCCACGACCCGCTGTGGAACGCAGCCCAGCGCCAGCTCCTCGGCGAGGGGCGGATCCACAACTACCTGCGGATGATCTGGGGCAAGAAGATCCTGGAGTGGAGCCCTTCGCCGCGGGTGGCCCTCTCGGCCATGCTGGAGCTGAACGACCGCTACGCCCTGGACGGGCGCGACCCCAACTCGGTGAGCGGGATCTTCTGGGTTCTCGGGCGCTACGACGGCCCGTGGGGGCCGGAGAGGCCCGTCTACGGGAGGGTGCGCTACATGAGCTCGGACAACACGCTGCGGAAGCTCCGCACCCGGGAGTACCTACGCCGGTGGTCCCCGGCGTGCTGAGGGCCCGGGTCCCCTGGCACGGCCGCCCGGTGCCCTAGACGTGGTTCCTCAGCATCAGCTCCTTGGGATGCGGCTCCAGGTAGGTCTGCCCCTGGAGCCAGGCCACTCCGTGCCGCCGGACGTGGTGGCCGAACAGAGTGAGCGGCACCACCAGCGGCACCAGCCCGCGCCGGAAGTCGGTGATGGCCTCGTGCAGCTCCCGCTTTTCCTCGTGTGGGAGCAGGTCCTTGAAATAGCCGGCCATGTGCTGGAGCACGTTGGCGTGCTTGCCGGGGGTCGCGAGTTTCGCCAGGCCGCGCATGAACGCCTGGCCGTACTCGCTGCTCACCTCCGCGCGGGGCTGGCCCTTGGCGGCCGCGACGAGCCGCCCCAGCGCGCGGTAGGCCGCTGGGTCGTGGGCCAGCACCAGGAGCTTCTCGCCGGTGTGGAAGCGGACCAGGTCGCCCACCGTCCAGCGCGAGCCGAAGAGATCCTTGAGCCTCCGGTAGGCGAAGACCCGCTCGATGAAGTTCTCGCGCAGCCGCGGGTCGTTGAGCCGCCCCTCCTCCTCCAACGGAAGGAGCGGCATCCGTCCCATGAGCGCCTCGGCGAAGAGCCCCCGCCCGTTACGGGCGGCCGGGCCCTTGGCGTACACCTTGACCCGCTCCATGCCGCAGCTGGGCGAGTCCTTCTTGAGGACGTAGCCGCACAGGTCCTCGCCCTCCAGCTCTCGCACGCGCGCCTCGGCCCAGCGCCGCATGGCCTCGGTGTGATCGGTCCCGCTGCGGTGGCCGACCATCCGCACCCCGTCCCCCAGCCGTACGAGCCGCACCGACTCGCGCGGCGTTCCCATCCCGAGCTCCACCTCCGGGCACACCGGCACGTAGGCCACGAAGCGGGCCAAGGGACCGGTGACGAAGAAGTCCTTCTTGTGCCCGCCGTCGTAGCGTACGTGTTGCCCGAGCAGGCACGTGGACACGCCGACGCGAATCTCGCTCTGACCGTCGGGCCGCGCCATCCTGCGCGAGCCTAAGCCACCGGCCACGGCTGCGCCACCCCGAAGGCGCCGAGGCGGCCTCGCCGGGGACCGCGGTGTTGATCCGTGCCGCCGTTCCGCGGCTTCTACACGCATGTGTGGAAGCTCGATGTGCTCTGGGGGGCGTACCGGCTCGAGAAGAAGAACAACGGTGCGCCTGGGGGGGACGGCGTCGGCTTGCAGCAAATGGAGGAGCAGAGGGCACGAGAAACTGCTCGAGCAACTGAGCCGAGAGCTGCGCGAGAAGACGTATCGGCCACTTCCCTGTCGGCAGGTGGAACTCCCTAAGGAGGGAACCAAATCCTGCCATTCGTGATCGGGTGGTACAGGGGGGCCCTGACCCAGGGGCGTTCGCGCCCAGACGCCCTTCGCATGGAGGCCGATCTCGTTGAGATGATGGCTGACAAGAAAGGATACCACGCGGTCATCTTCCCAGGTGTCCGCGGCGCCTTGGGGATCGGCTCCGACGATGCCGCTGCACTCGTGGCTGTCATGCTACGGCGGCAACGTGAGAAGCATCGTTCGTCGCTCTCCGAGGTGGCGAGCCGCCTGGGCTCGAGGTCCAAGACCGCCTATGCTCGGTACGAACAGGGACGGAGCGTACCGACCGTCGAGAAGCTCTTCGAGCTGCTTGCCGCCGTGGCCCCGGGTGCGGACTTCGTCTTCCGGGAAAGCCCGCGACACCATTCGCGCGCGGCCTGACGAGGTGCTTCGCAGCGAGGCGTCGCCCGTTGCCTAGCACGCGTCGCCCACTACTCACCATGCGTGGCGTCGCGCGCAGGCAGTTCCCCGCCAGCTATGCAGCTGCAAGTATGTTCCGGAGCGGCTCGCTGATCGCGGGAGGCTCCTCGCGGGCGGTCTTCCACAGTGCCTCGTTCGTCACTCCAAAGTATTCGTGGACGATGTTCCGCACGGCACGCATCTCGGCCCAGCGGATCTCTGGGTGGTCGATGACCTCCTTGGGAGATGGGTTACCGCCTCCCCGATGATTCCGAAGCAGCGGGAGACCTGCCGCATCACCCTATCAAACGGGCTTGTTTCGACTACCGGCACCTCGGGAACCGCTGCTGTCGGGCCGCGCCCTGCCTGGCCCACGTCTTCGGCCGATCCCATGGGAAGCCGAGACGCTCGCCTCGTGGCGCGCTTGTCAACGCCCTCGGCATGGACGGAGGTGAAGAGGGTGGGCCGTGCTACAGGACTCGAGAAGCGGCGGCTGCCGTTGGGAGGGAAGCCGGCGGCGCTCACAGCGCGCGAGTTCGACGTGCTCGCCTTCTTCGTGTCGCACCCCGGGCGCGTCTACACGCGCGAGCAGCTCATGCAAGGCGGTGTGGGGGCGTGCTACACCGAGACCGCCCGCACCGTGGATAATTTCGTCGCGCGGCTGCGCGGCCAGCTCGGCGACGATGCCGAGAAGCCGCGCCACCTCAGGACGGTGCGGTGGTTCGGGTATCGGTTTTCGCCGTGAAGGGGCAGCGTGAAGGTGCGCCTGTCATCCATCGCCCCCCGATCGGCCTGGCTATCGCAGCCGAGCAGGCTAGGATGCTTGTCCCATGATGGAGCGCTACTGGTACGCGATCCTGGAATCGCGCGAGCTCGGGAACAAGCCCATCGGTGTGACGCGCCTGGGGCAGAGGCTGGTGCTGTGGCGGACCGCGAGCGGCGAGCCGGCCTGCGTCGCCGAGCGGTGCGCTCACCGCGGGGCAGCGCTGTCGCTGGGGTCGGTTCGCGGGGAGCACATCGCCTGCCCGTTCCACGGCTTCGAGTTCGACTCGACCGGGAGCTGCCGGCTCATCCCGGCCAGCGGACGAAACGCGAAGATCCCGCAGGCGATGCGCCAGCGCGCCTTCCCGGTGCGGGAGGCGCACGGGCTCATCTTCCTCTGGTTCGGCGAGGTGCCGCATACGCTGCCGCCGCTGCCCTGGTTCGACGACCTGACGGGCCACGGCGAGCCGACGCTGCGCCAGGAGTGGCCGGTGCACTACACCCGCGCCATCGAGAACCAGCTCGACATCCCGCACGTGCCTTTCGTACACAAGAGCACCATCGGGCGCGGCGTGGCGCCGGTGGTCGACGGGCCGGCCGCGCGGCTCGAGTCCGACAAGCTCGACATCTGGTTCACCTACCGGCCCGACGACGGGAAGGAGGCAGCCTCGCCCCAGGAGCTCAAGCCCGAGGGCCCGGCGATGATCACCTTCCAGTTCCCCAACCTCTGGCACTTTCACCTCGCGCCGAAGCGGAGCCAGTTCATCGCCTTCGCACCCGTCGACGACGAGCGCACAGTGCTCTATGTACGCAGCTACCAGCGGATGGTGGGCGCCCCTGGGCTGCGCTGGCTCTTCAACGCGCTGAGCATGGTCTTCAACGCCGTCGTCCTCGGCCAGGATCGAGGCGTGGTCGTGACGCAGCGGCCGCTGGCGAGCGAGCTGCGCGGCGGGGAGAAGCTGGTCAGCTCCGACTGGCCCATCGCTTTGTTCCGCCGCCGACGCGCCGAGCGGCTGGCCGTGAGAGACAGCGAGCTGCCGACGCCGAGCGTCCAGGCCACGTCGGACTGAACCGCTGGGTCCGGTCGCCTCGGCCCGAGCCTTCTCCGAATCGGGCCCGGCAATCGAAAGACTGTACAAGGGGCGCGGGGAAGTGATCCGCGGTGGGCCCGACTTAGCCCGAGCCCGGGCGTCCTCACCGGGGCCTTCTCCGCTCCGGGGCATCCTTGGCGGGGCGCGCCACCCGTGCCACCATCCGATCACCGTTGGCCGGGTCGCCAACCACCACCTTTCGCACGGACAAAGGCAGCTGGCTACGCTGGCGGGCGCGCTCGTGGGGAGCCCGGCGCTGCTCCTACTCGACGAGCCCTCGTCCGGGCTCGCCCCGCCAGGCCGACACCTTGCGGACCTGCTAAGAGCACACCTAACAAAACTCGGAATCCGCGACCATCTGGCTGCGTCGTGCCGAGGGTGGGTAAGCGTGGACGGCTGGGTACCCCAGACGGACCCCAACCGTCGTCACGGCCCCCGTCGGCGCGCCTAATCCGGATAGAACCCGGAGGCGATCAGGCCCGGTACGCCATCGATGTACTGCTCCCGTCCACAACGACGCGATCTCACGTCCAGTTTCTGGCTGCGGTTTTGTTAGGCGCTCTAAGTCGGCAAAGGGAAACGATGCTAGTCGCCACGCACGACCTCGAATTCGCCAGGCGTGTGTGCTCTCGCTTCGTGATGCTCGAGCAGGGTCGGGTCATCGAAAGCATCGGTTCCGCGGAGGAGGGCCACCAGTCGCAATGTCACCGGGCTGCGGACACGAATACCCTGGCGACGTCGCTCTCCTTTCGCTGTTTCGCTTGCGACCCAATAACATATGTCTTGGTATATGGAAGCTCACGACCTTGCGGACCTACCTGCAGCGCTACCGAGCGGCACAGCGGACACCGGTTCAGTAGCAGGTGCCGGCGGGCATGGTGTCGGCGCTCGCTCCGTCACCGCCCCGGTTTCTTCGTCCAGTCGCCGTCACGCCGTCGATGCTGCGCGAAGCCCGTAGCGAGGAGATCGATCTGCAGAGTCTGGCTGAGCTCGGGAAGTCCATGTTCCAGAAGAAGGGGCCATGAGATGAGAATCGTGGTCGTGAGGGGATGGTCGGGAAGACGACGGTCGCCAGTCACCTGCTGGAGCCACGCCTGCCATGAGCTCGAGGCTCAGCCACGCTGCGGTAGCTGCGAGGCCGATGAGGGGCGCCAGGCGCCTCCCCGTGCCGGCTCCGCTACTCCATCCAGGGCCGCTGGCGAGCGGTTCGAGAAGTCTGGCGAACAGAGCTGGGAGTTCAGAGCGGTAGCGGTGGGCGAGGACGATCGGTCCGGGCTTCGTCTGGTGGACGGAAGGGTTCCAACAGGCAAGTGCTTTGCGGTGCACGTCGCGATCTCGGCGGTCGTGGAGTAGGGCAAGACGAAGGCAAGCGTGGGAGGATCCGTGGGTAAGACGGGCTTCAGGATGAAGTCGCTGCGTCTAATGCAAGCGGAGATGTCGATTATCAACCGCGCGTGTGCGGCCCTGGACATCGACCGGGCACGGCTCATGGCCGACGCCTCGTTCTTCCACGCGATGCGGCTCGGGGTGCAGTTCAGCGCCGATCCTCCGCGGCGACTCAAGGAGTCGTGGCCGTACGTTCCTCCGCGGGGCGAGGAGCCGACCGGGGTACGGGTCTCGATCACAATGGACATCCTGCTCGACGAGTTGGTTGGGCGTGCCGCCCGACTCGTCCACACGAGTGAGCCATCGTTCATCCTGGGATCGACGCTCGCTTACATCGGTCGCCTCCAGAAGTGCTTCACGGGTGAGAGCTGCCCGACGCCGGAGGAGGCCGCCGAGAAGATCAGGAAGCTCCGCGCGATAAGGCTACCGGCACAGTACGAGTACCGCCGCGACGTGAAGAGCTGAGCCCGACAGTACGCTCGCCGCAAGAGCCAGGCTCACTCAAGATGGAGGACGCCATGCAGGTCTCTGCCATCCCTACCCAGCGTTGAAGGGACGCCCCCCCGGCGGGGCGGGGCGGGCTGGGACGCGGCTTGGAGGCAGGGGGCGCGTCAACCACGCCGCATTGTTATCGGCGGTGGTCCGATTATCATAGAATCATGGAATCGCATATCAGCGCCACCGAGGCAGCGAGGACCTTCTCCGACATCTTGAACCGCGTCCGTTACCGCGGGGAAGCGTTCGTCGTCGAGCGTGGCGGTGAGCCCATCTGCCGGATCTCGCCAGTCGCTGGGGCATCGGGGTTCACGGCCGCAGACCTGCTCAAGCTCCTGGAGGTCGCTCCCGCCCCGGATCCCGCCTACCTCGACGCAGTTGAGGCGGTCGCGAGGAACCAACCGCTGCTCCCTGGTGCGCCATGGGACTCCTGATCGATTCCAGCGTTCTCATCGCCGCCCAGCGTGGGACGCTCGATTTGAATGAGAAGCTCGGGAAGGAGCTCGACAACCCCATCGCACTCGCGGCGATCAGCGCCTCGGAGCTTCTCCATGGCGTTCACCGCGCAACGAGCGTCAACCAGCGTGCCCGGCGGCAGGCGTTCGTGGAGCAACTCCTGTCGGCGCTCCCCGTGATTCCGTTCGACCTCGTGGCGGCGAGACTCCACGCGGAGCTCTGGGCTCGGCTGGCTGCGAAGGGCATCCAGGTCGGGGCCCACGACCTCCTCATCGCCGCCACCGCCATCGCCGCCGGCTATAGCGTAGCGACGCGAGACGAGAGGAGCTTCCCGAGGATCCCTGGTCTCACCACCGCGATCTGGTAGGTTCGCGGCTTGCACAACTCAACCGCGACCATCAGGTGTTCGAGTTCCGGCAGCGCCGCTAGATAGAGTTGATGGGAGGCTTGACCGCTGCCAGCGACGTCGCGGCGCCATTCGCTCAAGCTCCCCGCAAGTTCCGCTCGGCAAGCGCGAGGATGGCTACCACGTCTTCCGAGGCTGCTGCGGGGACCACGAGCCGCGGCCCGGAGTACGCGGCTATCACCGCCCTTATCGTCGCCTGCCAGCGGAGGCCGGTCCAGCCAGCGGAGGGCCCTCACCAGCGTGGCCGGAGCCGTCCGGCGCATGTCGGGGGTGAGCTGGTCGCGGCGGAGCAGGAGGGCGTGGGCGACGATGTGGTGGGTGGGGCGGAGCGGCACCAGGTTCTCCGGTGCGTCGACGCCACCGTCCTCGAGCGGTACCACGCGGTGCAGGTGCACGCAGCGGGCGAGGGTGACCAGGACGAGTTCGGCCGGCGGCTGGTAGGCGCAGACGGCGCATTCCAGCTCGCTTGCTGCCTCGACCCGGCGCTTCTCGCGGAATGGTCACCTGCTGTTTGCGTTCGACCACGGGCGCCCCCACCAACTCGCTCCGACAGCGTACGCGGGCCGTGCGACGACGATCGGCAAGTCCGCGAAACCACGTGGAGCGGATGCGCACGCTTGTCGGAAAATCCTGAGGATTCTCGCGGGACCGCTTTGAATGGCATTCAAGAGGTCACCAGTTCGATCCTGGTCGGGTCCACTTTAGTAGAGGGCGCGTGCCACGAGGCGTGGCGGCTCGCGAAGGGCGGGACAATCGAGCCGTTTGCGAAGAACGCCGAGCCCGACAGCTCGGCTGCTGTGATCGTCATCAACTCTGGCAAGTCGAAGCTTGTGGGGCGGGGAGGAGGCGCTGCGGGTCCGCATGAACCGGTCGCGTCGTCGTCGGAGCGGGTCCCTCTCCAACCGGCCCTTCTCGGACGGCCGCCAGACGAGGGTTGTGAAGGCCGCTTTCCGCACCGGTCTCACGCTCGACGCCGTCTTCGGCCCCCGGGCCCAATGCGACCCTCGGTCGCTACCCGGGCGATCGACGGGGGCGAGGACCCGGCGACCGTCACCGCCTCGTTCGGCCGGAGACAGCCCCAGGACGGTCAGGCGGTTCTAGGGCGACCTCCCCCTCGCCGCAGCGGATGAAGGGCGCGCTCACGGACGCCCTCTCGTCACCCGACGCCTCGGCGGAGGAGACCGGCGAGAGGAGCGGGTAGCAGGGAGCACACCCGTACACATCGGCGGCACTCCCGGGTCCGAGAGGTCGGGCAATACGTCGTCACGCCCCCCGGTGACCCACAGACCACGGCTTGAGGGTTCTTGCCCAGCGGCTAGGCTGAGACGCGAGGAGGCCGCGCGATGGCCCTGGGCGATTGGCTCGAACAATTCCTCGAGCTGCATGCGGAAGCCAAGCGCGGCGGTCTCACGGGAGAGCGCCTCTCGGACTACTACACCGCCCGGGACGTGCTGGCGCAGGCCCTCCTCATCGCCCAGCGGATCAGCATCGAGCCGGGGCAGAAGCCGCGCCGCGCCCTCCGGGTCTCACAGGCGCTCCAGGCGGAGATCGCCCTCCCCGACCGGACCGTGCGGGTCGTGACGCGCAGCATCTCCTCGGGCGGCTTCGCCGCTCTCCTCTCGCAACCTCCGAAGCCGGGCGAGGTGGTGAAGGTGGTCCTCCGCATCCCGGGGAGCGATCCGATCCAGGCGGAGGCGCGAGTGGTGAAGACGAAGGCCCAGCCCGGCAGCACCCACGTCTCGTTCAACTGGCAGGCGCTCTCCGATGCGGAGGTCGAGCGCATCGAGATGTTCGTGTTCGACATCGCGCTCGAGCAGCTCCAGAGCAAGTGAAAAACCGCGGGAGAGGAACCTCGCGGGAAGGTGAGGCCGTGGGCCCTCATGGCGTGGCCTCGCGCGGCAGAGGCGAAGGTCGGCCCCCTCGGTCTCCGCCCCGCGCGGGGTTCGTGCCGAGGCGGGGGAAGTGTCCACTCGAGCGCTCCCGCGGACCGATTAGGTAGGCCCCTAGATCCGATTAGGCTCAGTCATCACCCTTGCACAAACTCCTACGGACTCACGGTGGCTGCCTAGGTTTCCCGCAGGGTCATGCCGCTCTTGGTCGGCTTGGAGAACGGAGTGCTCGGTGTCTCCCTGCGGCTCACCGAGGAAACGCGTCGGATGGAAAGCGCGTCCCGACCGTGGAAGGCAAGCCCCGACCGTGTGAAGGGCACGAGGGGGGTTGCCGCAAAAGAGGAGGCGCAGATGGTTACCGAGACTGCAGCTCAGAAGCAGGGGATGGTGAGGATGCTCGCCGAGCGCTGGTGGACGGTCGTCGTCCGCGGTATTGCGGCCGTGATCTTCGGGATCCTCACTTTCGTAGTACCCGGGGCGAGCCTGTTCGCCCTGGTAGTGCTCTTCGGCGCGTACGCGATCGCCAACGGGGTCGTTCACCTGATCCTCGCCGCGCGAAAGCCGGAGGGAGAGTCGCGCTGGGGGTCCCTCCTATTCGAGAGCATCGTGAGCCTCATCGGAGGCGTGCTGACGCTCGTCTGGCCGGGGATCACCGCGCTCGTGCTCCTATTCGTGATGGCGGGGTGGGCCATCGCCACCGGAGTCGGGCAGGTGATCGCGGCGGTTCGATTGCGGAAGTACATCCGAGGGGAGTGGATCCTCGCTCTCTCGGGCGTGCTCACCTTCGTGTGCGGGGTGCTCTTGGCTCTCTTCCCAGGGCCCGGTGCGCTCGCAGTGGTCATCTGGATCGGCGCGTACGCGATCGTCTTCGGTGTGCTGCTCATCGCGCTGGGGCTAAGGCTCCGCTCCTTTGGACGCTCGTCGACCCGCGAGGCGCCTCCGGGGGCGGTTCCCGTCACGCGATAGCTGGCCAGGGCGGAATGGCGGTGGTCGATCCCCTGCGGGGGAAAGGGGGGGCGACCCACGCCCGGTGAAGGGGTTCGAGTCGGGTCGGCCGCCTCGCGCGGGGCGTGCGGTGAGGGCGGCGGCTGCCTGGCGTGCCCCGCTGTGCTGCGGGAGAACCCGACTCCTGCGGCTCCTTTGGGCGCACCTCGGGCGAGGCAGCGCGAGGAGCGGCGCTCGACGGTCGGCTCTTGGACCCCTCGTCTAGGGTCGACGATCCATCACCCACGAGACTAAGAGCACCGCTTTCCCGTCGCTCGCGCCGATGGGCTTCTGGAAATGGACCCGCACGTCGGCCGCGCCCGATAGCTGTAGGGCTTTGCGGTAAAAGCCGACGATCACGTTCGCAAGGATGGCGTGTTGGCTTTCGAACCCGGTGTAGGTGACCCGGGCCCTGTTCGCCTCGAGGATTTCGTGCCCGACGTCGATGCCTTGAAAGTAGGCTTGGTGAATGGCGGCGATCCTCTTCACGATCCACTCCGGCGAGCCCAGCCGGATGAAGATCCGGTAGATACCGCGCAGCTGCTTCTCGACCACCGCCTCTGCCCGGCCGACGAGGACACCCGCGTCCCCCCCGTCGAACGCCCGGATCTCGGCGTTCAAAAGGCCGGTCATGACATCGAGCGGATACCATTGCGAGGCGAGGACCTCCCTGAGGGGCTCCCGAACGGCGGGCTCGAGCGAGCCGACCAAGCTCTGGAACGCGGCCTCCCCCACGCGTTCCCGGATGCTCGCGAGGGTGTCGAGGAGGGTCCGACCTTTGACCTTCGCGGACATGAGGAGGCCTCCGCCGAGCGAGTGACCTTCTGGACTCGAGCCGCCCCGCCCCGTCGGTGTATACGTGTCCCGACGGCTTCAGGGAAGGGCGGTTGGCCGGGTATTTCGCGACGCCGTGCGGCGAGCAGCGCGGCGAGCGTCGGGCCCAGGATCGTGGCCGAGGCGTCTCTAACCTAAGGCGGTCCGCGGTCAGACGAAGTGCAGGCGCAGGACGATCGCCTGGTCGTAGTTCCCGAACCCACGTCCGAAGATGTTCAGGCCTCCCACGTGCTCGGCGTCGGGCTCTCCAACCAGAGAATGGCCACCTTCTGGAGGACGCGGTGGTGGTGGGCTGCCTGCTCATCACCCTCCTGAGGCACGCGGACCGCGTCAAGATCGCTTGCCTGGCCCAGCTGGTGAACGCGATCGCTCCCATCATGACCGCGCCCGCGGGGCCGGCCTGGAGGCAGACCATCTTCTTCCCCTTCCTCCACGCCTCGCGCTACGGGCGCGGCACGGTGCTCGACGTGCGCATCGAGTCCCCCCGCTACGAGTCCAGGTCGTACGGGCCGGTGCCCTACCTCGAGGCCACCGCCGTGGACGACGGGAAGGGCGGCCTCACGATCTTCGCCGTGAACCGCTCCCTCCTCGAGAACATCTCCCTGGAGGTGCGGGCCGGCGGCTACGCGCCCCTCGTCCCCCTGGAGCATCTCGAGCTCCGCAACGCCGACCGCAAGGCGGCCAACACCCGGGAGGCCCCGAGCTCCGTTTGGCCCCACCCGGCCGAGCGTCGGCCGGAGGTGGAGGGGGACGCGGTCCGGGTCCTCCTGTCGCCCCTGTCCTGGAACGTGATCCGGCTCGGTGGGGCGTAGCAGGTCTTCTTGCCAAGGGGAGAGGTGACGAGATGGCGAAGGTCAGGCTCACCGGAATCGACAAGACCTTTGGCGACGGGCCCAAGGTCTTAACGGGTGTGAACCTCAAGATCGAGGACGGGGAGTTCGTCGTCTTCGTGGGGCCGTCGGGACGCGGCAAGTC
>Ga0335069_10000245_pt1 | contig 95247 bp, 79 predicted proteins | sample Lox_Sample_11_FD_206714 | JGI IMG/M metagenome (GOLD analysis project Ga0335069, IMG submission 206714) | Soil microbial communities from Loxahatchee National Wildlife Refuge, Florida, United States - Lox_Sample_1.1 | ecosystem: Environmental > Terrestrial > Soil > Wetlands | place: USA... | reverse complement strand
GGATTGATCACGTTCTTCTCACCGGTCCCGGTCCTTACTACGCGACGTTGGCCGAGTTTGACTTTGACAAGGCGCGCCGAGACGTAGAGGCCCATCTTTTCCTGCCGATGCAGGTGGCTCGCATGGCCAGGAAGAAGGTTCGTGCGGGAGGAACGCTGCTCTTCATGGGCGGCACCGGCGGCCGCCGCACCGCGCCAGGAATGGCGCTGATCGGCGCTCTGACGGCCGCCATGCCAGCCTTAACGAAGAACCTGGCAGCCGAGATCGCGCCGGTTCGCGTCAACCTCATCGCTGCCGGGTTTGTCGACACTCCGTTGTCGGCATCTCTGCTCGGCAATCAGCTTGATGCCCGCCGCGAGCAACTCCGCACTACGCTGCCGATCGGGCGCGTCGTTGGGCCGGCCGACATAGCCGCGCTCGCCCTACACCTTATGACCAATACCGCCCTTACAGGCGGCACTTACGACATCGACGGCGGGCAACAGCTCGTCGAGCAATGAGGCCCTGCCCAGCGCGATTCCATGCGGATAGGCGCCAACGCGGGCTCGCCGCGGTAGTCCCGAACGTGTCGTCGGCCAACAGGAAGTCACCCAAGTTGAGATTTTGTCCACAAAGCAGTCGCCATGTCGAACGTCTGGTCCGCACTCCTCCCGGCAGTTCTGGGCGAGTGACGGGCCGCGGGACACGCCCCGGTCATCTTTTGCCGTACGCAGTGAAGATGTAATCCTTGGACGCTACTCTGGTGTGGCACGCGAAGCCACAATCGACGACGCCCGTCGCATTGGGCTTGAACGCGTCCGAGGCGGCATCATAGTCGAACACCGCATATGCCCATCCCTTGGTAGCCGGGTATTTCTTGTTGTTCTTCTCGATGAAGAACACGTCCTGTAAGACGTCCGGTATCCTCACCGAGAATGGGGCTTCCGTGCTCTTTTTCGGTTTCCACTCGATTTTTGCAATCTTGGAGCCGTCGGGGAAAGGCTTGCCGTTGCCCGGAACGCCGGCGCGATAGGCGTCGATCATGACGGGATTGGCGACCATGGCTTTGAGCAGATCATCTGTCTGGCTGACGGCGACGACCTGCCAGTTCTCGTAGCCTTTGAAGTCAGAGAATGCGAGCCCATTCGGTACGCGCAGCGTGTACTTGTCCTGCGCGGAAAAGGAAGTGGCGGCCAGGAGCACCAGAGCGATTCCAAGCGCGGGTGCGGAAACCGATCGTAAACTCCGCGAATGCAGAATACTTCTGTTGAACATGATTTTCTCGTTGGCCTCTCGAGTAGGCAGTGATTGCTACTATGTTTCCGAAGTTAACTGGCGCCGGCTGCGCCGCCGAGTTCGCGGATGGCTTTTTCGTCCAGCTTCAGATCCGCCGCGGCCACGTTTTCTTCCAGATGCTTCACGCTGGAAGTTCCCGGAATCGGTAGCATGACGCGAGATCGCCACAACAGCCACGCCAAGGCGACTTGCGACGGCGTCGCTTTCAGGTGCGCGGCGACGCGGCTTACCGCGCTCTCGCCCGCGGAAAGCTTGCCGGCCGCGAGGGGGAACCACGGAATGAAGCCGATTCCTTCCCGTTCGCAATATTGCAGCACGTCTTCGGAGCCGCGGTCGGCGAAGCTGTAACGATTCTGCACGCTCACAATGGGCACGATGGTGCGTGCATGCTGGATCTGGCGGACATTCACCTCCGACAGACCGATGTGCTTGATTTTGCCTTGCGCCTGGAGATCCTTCAGGGCGCCGAGTTGATCGTCGGCCGGAACCTTTGGATCGATGCGATGCAACTGATACAAATCGATGCGGTCCACACGCAAGCGGCGCAGGCTGCCTTCGCAAACGGATTTCAAATGTTCGGGCCGCCCGTTTTCTTTCCACTGGTTGGGACCGGGGCGCTCGAAGCCGCCTTTGGTGGCGATCACCAGGCCCGCGGGATAGGGATGCAAGGCCTCGGCGATGATCTCTTCGCTCACATGCGGGCCGTAAGAATCGGCCGTGTCGATGAAATCAACTCCCAACTCGACGGCGCGGCGCAGAACGCGGATGGATTCGGCTCGGTTGGCGGGCCCACCCCAGACACCGTTACCTGTAATGCGCATGGCTCCGAAACCGAGGCGTGCGATGGGCAGATCGTTTCCGATCAGGAATTCGCTGGCCTTGGCGGCCAGTTCGCTGGTTTCACGGCTTGCTGATTTGTCTTTTTGCATATGGTGCTCTGTCAGATGCTTTTCCAGGCGATTGGTCGCAGGCAAATTGAGGGCCAAAATCACGCGTTGGTGCCACCGTCGACGGTGAGGTTTGCGCTGGTGATGTATGACGCCTCCGGACCGGCCACGAACGACACGAGAGCAGCCACCTCCTCGACCTTCCCGTAACGCCCGAGCGCGGTGTTTGCGATCTGCGGCGTGGCCCAATCGCCCGCCGCGGGATTCAAATCGGTATCGATGGGACCGGGCTGGACGTTGTTGACCGTGATACCGCGGGAGCCAATCTCTCTGGCCAACCCCTGCACGAACATCTTGACGGCGCCCTTCGTCGCTGCGTAGGGCGTCAACCCGGGTGTCATGTCGCGCTCTCCCACGCAGGAGCCGATGGTGATGATGCGTCCGCCGCTCTTCATGTGACGCAGTGCCGCTTGCGTCGCGACGAAGGTGCCGCGGATGTTGATGTCGATGACACGGTTCATCGCCTCGAGTGTAGTCTCCTCAAACGGTTTTGGAATGGCCGTGCCAGCGTTGTTGACGAGCACGTCGAGCCGGCCAAAACTGGCGACCGTCTTTTCGACCGCGGCCGTGCCGGCATGAGCGTCGGTGGCATCAGCCTGAATGGCGATGGCTTTTCCGCCGCCGCGTTCAATCTCCTGAACGACCGAAGCGGCGGCGTCGGCGCCTTTCGTGTAGGTGATGGCTACGCTTGCGCCGTCCGCGGCCAGGCGCTTGGCGATGGCGGCACCAATTCCGCGGGAGCCGCCGGTGATGAGTGCAGTCTTTCCTTCGAGTTTTTTCGGCATGATTATTTCCTGGATGTGTTTTGTATTGCGCTGTCACGTTCACTATGAAGGGATTCGCCGACTCAAAGTAGTCCCATATCGTGGTGACTGTTCTTACTTCTTGTGGCGGGGAGGAAGACTACCCTTTCGGGGTATTACGCGGCGAGGAAAATAGAAAGTCAGCTCATTGGGAAGCTTCGCTTTTCTCCTGCTGTTCGGCGCGCGCGATGTACCCGGTGCGTGTGCGCACCACCAGTTTGCCGTGGCCCGACGCCCGCGCGACGACGCGAATCCCGCGATAGCCACCGTTGCGCGTGGAAACGGTGGGTACGTAACCAATCGCGTACTGGCTGCGGATGTCATGTGCGATGCTGCTACAGATATCCAGTACGGCGTCTATTTTCTCTGGAAAGAATGCCTCACCGCCGGTTTCGTGCGCGAGGTGTTTGAGGACACGCGGATTGCGGTCGGGATCGTCTTCATCGTAGATCCCGATCGCATAAATGATCGCGCTCGATTGCCCGGCCAGGTCCAAGACCTCAGCGAGCGTGTGGGTGCTGGCGTTGTCGCCGCCGTCGCTGACGACGACGAGCACTTTCTTGTCCAGCTTGCTGGCCTTTAATTGGCCGAGCGCGTCGATGATCGCGTCATACAGCGCCGTTTTTCCGCCCGCGGGTGCTCGCAGAATGGCACCCTCCAATTCCGCTGGGCTGTTGCTGAAGCGGAATGCGCCGGGAAGACCCAGTGAAACTTTCTCGTTGAAGTTGACCACGAACATCTGGTCGTCCGGGTTGCTCGAGTGCACGAAGGTCCGGGCCGCGGCGCTCACCTCGGCCAGTTTGTTGTGCATACTGCCGCTGTGATCGACCACCAGCGCCGCAGCCACGGGAATATCCTCATGCTGGAACACTCGGATTTGCTGCGGCAGAGTGTTCTCGTAAACCTGAAAGTCATCTTGTGTCAGGTTCGAGACTAAATGACCGTGGTGATCGGTGACGGTGGCGTGCAGCATCACCAGGTCCACGTCTACGGAAATGCGCGGAATCTCGTCGTTGGCCGATGCCACCTCTTGGGCTTGGTCGGTGAGTGGAAGGGCCGTCGCCACTAGTGCCAGACTGAGGGCGCTGAAAGCGGGCCGCCTCATGACGAACCTGCCGTGACGCGCACCGCCCGCACAAGGAAACGCTTGGGAGCCGAACCAACAAAGTAGAAAGGATAACAGGTGATCAGGGTCAGGGTATCGCCTCCAGTAGGCCGCAGAACTTCGACGTCTCCTGGGTCCAGGATACGCGTTTCTTCAATTCGATATACAGACGAGCGGGTCGGAGTCGTAACCAGCGCTTCGTCACCTATAACAATCCGGCGCAGCGGACGAAAGAAGGTATCGCGGTGGCCGGCAAGCGCGACGTTGCCCCCCTGGCCTGGCAGAGCGGTACCGGGGATGTGACCAACTGCCCGCTGAAGCGTAGTATCGGAGGTCCCTTCGAGGATCACCGCTTCTACACCTACCCTCGGAATCCGGATCTGTCCAAGCAAGGCACCCTCCGCCAGCATCGTCGCAGGTTGGGCGCGATGCATGGCCGACAGCTTCTCCAGTTCACGAACTGATCGGGCTTGAAACGTCCACGTGTTCAACCATACGTAACCGCTATATCCGAGCAGCACTGCCGCCAACGCCAATAGGCCTGCTTCACACCAGATCAGAAACCTTCGCATAGTCCGGAACATTTCGGCACGTGCTCTGCCATCGTGAATTCCGTTGGGAATCAGCGGGAACGGGTCCACGGCTGGCCATGGGAGTCTACATTTCGACGTATCTGCATCGAAAACTCATCGTCGACATGGATAAACAACGGTTAGGCGGCTTGGCAAACGGACTGCAGGACACGTTTTGAGGTGGACATGCTTCCGACGCAGCAAAAGATTGCAGAATCTGAACTGGTGTCGTTCGATGATCTGAGAGGGCTGGCCAAAGGTGGGAGTCCTTGTATCACGATTGCTGTTGCCATTCCAAATCCGATGCAAATCCGGCCGAGCATTCACAACGCGCTGGATGAGGTAGACAAGGGCTTAAAAGAGAAGGGAATCCGCATGAATCCGGATCTGGTCGCGCCGATTCAAGAGCTCGTGGCCAGCATCGAGGAAAGAGGGGAATGGTCCAAAAATCTGGTCGCATTCCGGTCGCCCGACCTGTTCCGTTACTTCTCATTGCGGGAACTGGAGAAACAGTTTGTCACGGTTGAAGAGCGTTTCCAGATCCGGCCGCTGCTCCCCTTGCTGAGCAGGCACCAGCGCTTTTATCTCTTGAGTCTTAGCCAGAAACATGTCCGCGTGTTCTACTGCACGTATCACCGCATGGAAGAGCTGGAATGGCGCGGATTGGCGGCGCAGAGCCTGGAAGCCTGGGCGAGCGGCGGGTCGTCGTTAGGATCGATGAAAGGTGTACTGTTCGGCGTCAGCTCCGACGGCGAAACGCACGGTGAGTATATAGCGCATTACTTCAAACACTTGGATAAAGCTTTAGAGCATATCCTGCTAGACAAGACGCTCCCGCTGATTCTCGCGGGCGTGGAAACGGAAATCGCGATCTATCACCGCATCAACACGTACCCACAGTTAGCGGAACAACCGGTACTGGGCTCACCAGACGGAATTCCGACGCTTGAACTGCGAGAGCGGGCCGTCGCAATCGTAACGCAACTTCAGTCGCCCGAGCTGAGAAGAGCCCTGGAAGAGTTTGAACGGTATCGCGGTACTACCCGTGTTTCCGGCAGGATCGAAGAGATTCTGAAGGCGGCCTGGGAAGGCAGGGTATCACACCTGATCGTGCAGGAGCGTGCGGAGCGCCGGGGAATCGTGGACGACGGAACGCATCGTTCGGAGGAAGACCTGCTGAACCGGGCTGCGCTTGAAACTGCATCGCGCGGAGGCCACGTCTTTGCGTTACCGGCGGCGGAAATGCCTGTTAAGGCAGACACAGTCGCGGTCCTCCGCTTCTAGCTGGTGCTGCGTCTACCGGGCTTAGATATGCTCCGCGCTGTGGCGGAGGAAGCGCTGCATTTGGAGCCGTGCGCGGCGGTGTCTGGTTTTTACCGTGGCGATGCTGAGACGGAGCATTGCGGCGGTTTCGGAAAAGCTCAGATCCTGTAAATCCCGCAGCCGAATTACGTGCTGGTATTTCTCAGGCAGCTTCCCAAGAGCTCTCTGGAGCAGCGCGGCAAGTTCAAGGCGCTGGCACTCTCGCAACGGCGACGCCCCTTGATCAGCGATGGGAAGTTGGGAGAGCGTCATGGGCCGGACCGTCAGCAATCGCGAACCCACACGCTTTCGATGCCACTGCAAGATTTCGTTGAGCGCGATGGCCATCAGCCATGTGCGGAAACTGGCTTCAAAGCGGAACTGTTCCAGGCGCAGATACGCTTTTAGCATGGTGGACTGAATCACGTCGTCCGCTTCAGGGTCGTGCCGCATTTTTGCCCTGACGAAGCGGAACAAAGCAGTGAGGTGCGGTTGCAGCAAGTCATCGAAAAGATCTTTCCGGCCTTCCAGAACTTTACAGACCAATCGAATTTCTTCCTGATTCACCTCACGTTTGCTGGTGCGCAAGCCCGCTGCCGGTCTCGGCTCCGCGCATGTGGCCGGCGGCACGTAATTTGAATGTTGTTGATACTCCACGTTTGGGTACATCTGCTGCTAGTAGATGCAGGTCAAGTGCCAACCGTAATTGCATGAAAACCGCATGTTTGCGTGTCTTGGAACGGCTGGTGCGGTCGATTTATAGACACATAACGTACGAATTGTTGACACGACGACCGCTGCGTTCGGGGCGAGTGAAGAGGACCTTATGGCACGTCAGGTGCGCTGAAATCATCCCTGAGGAGAGCGAGGAAACGGAAAATGCAACCAAAGCAGCGTCGCAAATCGAGCGTCCGGCAAAACAGTGCTTCGCCAACGGGCGCGCAGGAAATCAAGAAGGATGAGTGGATTACGTTTCTGGCCGAATTCACGCGTGAAAACCGCGGCGCCCACGCGCGGCTCGAGATACTGGGCAGCGATTCGAGCTACCAGGTGCAGACGGAGGATCGACCTTTTGACGGCATTTCGTCAGACGTCAAGGATGGCGAACAAGGTGTCTGGATCTCGTTTGGTTCCGCGACTGACGATCACCTGACGCACGGCATTCAGGAAGTCACCGCGATTCGCTTGCGTTCCGCGGCGGGCGCGGAAGGACCAGCGTTAGAAGTGGAAGCACGGGATGGATCCAAGGCTGTCCTGGAACTGAGGTCGCCGGAAGCCTATGCTCTTCCACCGGCGGGAAAAGGCGCGCACTCCTAGGCGAAACTGCTGCTAAGCTGCCAGGCGCTGGAGCCGGCGCAGGATCTCCGCCTTTGGCACGGCGCCGACGATCCTATCGATTTCGCGGCCCTGGCGCAGCACGAGCAGCAGGGGAATGCTCTGAACCTGGAAGCGCTCCGCCGTGTGTGGGTTCTCGTCGATGTTCAGCTTCGCAACGCGGATGCGGCCAGCCATTTCGGCTGCCAGCTCTTCTAACGCCGGCGCAATCATCCGGCACGGGCCGCACCACGGCGCCCACAAGTCGAGCAGCACGGGTAACGGCGATTGTTCGACTTCCGTGGCAAAGGTCGCATCGGTGACGGTGATGGGCGCGCGGTTGTTCGAGGCCAAAAGCGGATTCTTACACTTGCCACAGACCGGTTGGAGGCCCTGTGCGAGCTTCTCCGAAGGAACGCGATTGACTGTGCCGCAGGACGGACAGCGGATTAATTGTGCGTCGGGCATATCGTGTGCAGGCTCACCTACCACTATATGTGCAGGTGGACGGCCACTGGCGAGGTAACGGAGGTGTTCCGCGGGTCAGCTACTCGCTCCGCAAAGCAACCATGGGTTCTACCCGCGCAGCATTGCGCGCCGGAAGATAGCAAGCCAACAAGGAAATCGCGGACAACAGAATTGCTGAACCCGTGAAGACTAGCGGGTCAGCGCCGCTCACTTTATAGAGTAAGCTGCTCAAAAATCTTCCTACGACGATTGAGAGCAGCAGGCCGATGCCTGCCCCCATCGAGGTCACGATCAGTCCTTCGCGCAGAATCATGCGCAATGTGCCATTGGCGTCGGCACCCAGCGCCATCCGAATGCCGATCTCGCGGGTGCGCCGCGCTACCGCGTAAGCTCGGACGCCGTATAAGCCCACCATCGCCATCAGCAGCGCGATTCCGCCGAAGATGGTGAACATGCGAGCACCCGTGCGGGCGATCCACAAATCGAAGCTGCCCTCCAGTTGTTGACGCAGCGTCTTCAACGCCAGGACCGGAAGATGAGCATCAACGGAGCGGATCTCACGGCGGACGGTTTCGAGCAAATGCGCCTCTTGCCCGGCCACTTTGAGATGGATATTCATGTCCGCCTGGTACTCTTGCCCGAAGGGCACATACAAATGAGGCTGGATTTCGCCTCCAAAAATGTTGTCCTGTGCGGTTCCGACGACACCGACAATTTCCGCATCCTGCGTTGCGTTGCCGTTGCCCAATATCATTCGAATGTGTTTTCCTACCGCCTCCTCATGCGGCCAGAGCTTTGCGGCGGCGGCTTTGTCGAGGATCGCCACCGCGACCTTTTTGCCATCGGCAGTTTCGCTTGCCAAGAAGGGCCTTCCTCGAAGCACGGGAATGCTGAGAGCTTGGAAGTAATCCTCGCCAACGATATTGAGGCGCGTGAACACCGCCGTGCCTTTCCCGGAGGGATTGGCGGATGTTGCAGGCGCATCGCTCGCCGGCTGAATGCCGCGGCCCAACGAGAGGATGCCGAACGGGACCGTGCCGGCAACGCTGACGGATTCGACCCCCGGGATACCACGCAACCGTAGCTGCAACTGCCGGATAATCTGACGGCCGTGCGCCTCGTCGTAGCCGGCCAGGCTTGGGTCCACTTCCACCAGCAGGCCGTTGTCGATACGAAACCCAGGCTCCACGTTCGCGGCACGCTGAGCGCTGCGGATGAAAAGCCCGGCCGACGTGAGCAGTACTAGCGAAAGGGAGACCTGGCTCATCACCAAGACGTTTCGGCGAGAGAATAACGTCCGCCGCTTCCCTGTGGCCACATCTTCGTGCTCGCCATCCTTGAGGCCGGAAATCACATTTGGCTTTGACAGATTCCAGGCAGGCGCCAAACCAAACAGGACCGTGCTGAAGAGGCAGAAGCCCAAGGTCGCTGCCAAAACACGAATGTCGGGTCCGGCCGTGTATGCGATGTTGATGGGAGCCATGCGGGCGAGTGATTCGACTAACGCGGTGGTGCTCCAGTAGGCCAGCGCGAGACCCGCCGTACCACCGGCCAGCGCCAGCAGCAACCCTTCGGTGAAAAGCTGCCGCAGAATCGCCATGCGCGCTCCGCCCAGCGCCAGCCGAATCGCAATTTCCTTTCGCCGTGCCGCGCCCCGTGCCAGCATCATATTCGCGACGTTCAAAGAGGCGATGAGCAGTACCACGCCCGCCATCGACACGAGCAGAATAGCGGGAACCATGAGCTCGCTGTCATTGGTGGGGTTGGTCGAAATGCTCAAGCGCGAAAGGGGACGAGCGATGAACGTCTGATCCTTGTTTTCGGCGGGATAGGCTCGCTCCAATCTGGAGGCCACCGCGGCCAGCTGCGCGTCGGCTGACTTCTGATTCATTCCGGGCCGAAGACGCCCAACAAGAATGAGTACATGGTTGTCGCGCGATGCGAGCTTGCGCCCTACCCCTTCAAAATCGTTTGTCATCGCATCGTGCAGGCCCAGAGGCATAAAAAACTCGGGGGCATACAACGCGGTGTTGCCGGTGAAGCCTTTGGCCGTGATTCCAACCACGGTCAGTGCGCGTGAGTTGATTCGGATGCTCTTGCCGATCAGATTGGGATCGCTGCCGTTCTTTTTCCAGAATCCGTAGCTGACGATGACGACGTCTGTGCCGCTGCCCGGCCGCTCCTCGGCGGCAGTGAACGCGCGCCCGCGGAACAGGGGAACTCCGAAAGTGGCGAAATAGTTCGAAGATACAAGGTCGGCCATGGTGCGGCGAGTGGTGTCGCCCTCCGACACGCCGACCATCGCCGGGTTATGCGCCATCAGGCTGCTGAAGACGGCACTGGCATCGCGGAGGTCAACGTAATTCGGATAGGAAAACGCCCGATAGTCATCCAGCTTGCGGGAATTGCGACTGTAGCAACCCACCAGTTGCTCCGGATCCCGGACCAGTAAGGGTTTCAGCAGGAAGGCATTCACCAGGCTGAACATCGCGGTGTTGGCGCCGATTCCTAACGCGAGTACGCTTACCGCCGTCGCGCTGAAACCGGGCTTGTTCAGCAGCATCCGAATGCCGTGGCGCAGATCGCGAAACACATTGCTCATCCCATCTCCTTGCAGGCGCTAGTAATATAACGCAGCCGCGCGACAGATGTTCATGGAATATTGACTCTGTGGAGTGGTCGCCCATCGCGATTCCGGCAGATTATCCGGCCTTCGATCCCAATGGCGAAGTGTGCGGTATCTTCACGTACACAAAACGGATGACCCAACTCTCCAATAGGAGAAAAACCACGGAACCAAATGCGGACAGCGGGCCGCTGCTGAACAGCGTCAGACCCAGAGGGATCAGCGTCCCGGCTACGAAGATGAGTACGCCAACACGCCACTGTTGTTGGCGAGTGTAGAGTTGCGCGTGGGTCGGCTGAAGATTGCGAAACAGCAGTCCCAGGGGAATCACATTCAACACGAGCAGCACGATGAAGGCAATGCGGAGGATGGCGGTCGCCGGCCTTTGCCCCATCAGGGCCGCCAGAAGATGCAACTCAGCGCAGCCCATCAGGATGGCCGAGTTACTGAGATAACCTCCCATCCAGCGGGCGTCTTTCCAGCCTGGTTGCGCATTCGTGCTGAGCAAGACGCCCTTGTACGCCGCTGCGCCAAAGCCGGGCAGCAGCCCCAAGACTACCGCGAGTATGCGAGCCCACTCGAAGTCCAGCCCAGTTTCGGCCAGCAGGCTGAGAGCTGCTGCCGCGGTCAGCGGGAGCGAGAAGATCGTCAGACACCACGTCCCCACCGACATGGGCGAACCGGGCTTGAAAATCCGGAGCATGTGATGGAAACGCAGCGGATCGCCCAGATCGAACACGAGCAACCCCAGGTCAAAAAGTAAAAGCACCAGAGCGACCGGATAAGCGACTTTCGCTATGGGGGCGAAGATTACCGGCGCCGCCAACTCGCTGACCGCGGCGGCCAGGAACAGTCCGGTCGCCATGCCGTTGAGCAGAGCGTCCCAGGCGATAATGCCGTGCCACCCCGGCACCTTGATAACCGGCATGTTCGCATAGCCGCTCTCGCTCCCTACGCCCGGCGCGGGCTTGGCGAAAGCTTGCTGTGGAGTGGAGGTCCCGTGCATTTCAGGTTTTCAAAAGAAACACCACCACGAGCAGTGCAGCGATCGCGGCTAGGCCGCCCGTGAACGAGCGGACGTAATCTCCCATCATGTGCAGCCAAGGATTGAAAGGATCATCCGGCAGGCCATAAACGGACGGGCGATCGACCAGCAGATAGAACGAATGCATCTCGGAATAGGTATCTGTAGGGGCGTCGCCGTAAAGGTATGCCTGCGGGACGCCGCGTCCATGAAGTTCCTCCACACGTTTCCGGGCCTGCTCGCGCAACTCCTCGACCGGGCCGAAATGGATGGACTGGGTCGGACATGCCTTGGCGCAGGCCGGCTCCAGACCATCACGCTGGCGGTCGTAACACAGCGTGCATTTGTGCGAATGCCCGCCCAGCTCGCTGCGCGTGATCACGCCGAACGGGCAGGATGCCACGCAGCAGGAGCAACCGTTGCAGATGTCCGCCTGAATGTAGACGTTCTCGAACTCGTTGTGGATGATGGCGCCGGTTGGGCAGGCCTGATGGCAAGGGGCCGCGAGGCAATGCTTGCAATGATCGCTCATCATAAGCCAGCGATTCGGATTCGCGTCGGCAACCGCCGCGTCCAAGGACACAAGTGGGCTCGGCAATTCCTGGGAGAATTGCTCGATGAACTTGACATGACGCCAGGTTGTCGCCGATAACTCCGCCGTATTGTCGTAGCTATTGCCCGACCAGTTGAAGCCATCGGAGGGCAGTTGGTTCCACTGCTTGCACGCCACCTCACAAGCCTTGCAGCCGATGCATACGGTCGTGTCCGTGTAAAAGCCAGTAGCCGGTCGCGGCTCTGGCGGTTCACCATGCCGAAACGGATAAATCAGGCGTTCCACCAACTCCAACAGCCGCCCGCGCGGTGCATCGCTGGTCTGAGGCAAAGCGGATAGTTGCTTCTCTCTACTTGCCATGTCCGAGCCGTCCTTCTGGTTGCGCGCTGGCCGGCGTGTCCGGAATCGGATCGAGCGTCGGCCATGGTGCCGCGGGCACCGTCGGCTGCCCAGCTTGGCCTTCAATCCGCCCGGCGTGGACCTGGCAGGTGAACGCCTTGGACTCGTGCATGCTCACGTTGGGGTCGGCCAGCAGCGCAGTCAGGTCATTGGCGTTGGCGCCGACAACCTCCCCGGCAAATGCCCAGTGGAACGGCAGGCCGATCTGGTGGACCACGCGCCCCTCGACAGGAAAGGGCCGCAGACGCCGTGTCACCATCGCGCGCGCCTCGATTCGGCCACGCGCCGTTTGGATCGTCATCCATCCGCCGTGAACAATACCGCGCTCTGCGGCCAGCTCGGGGCTCAGCTCGGCGAACATCTCCGGCTGCAATTCGTTGAGCCAGCTATTGAAGCGGCTCATCGGTCCGCTCAGGTAGTGCTCGGTGAGGCGGAACGTCGTGGCCACGACGGGATAGTCGGCTGTAGGCGTTTGGGCGATGTGGTTGAGCGGTCCCTGGAAAAGGCGTACGGTCGGATTGCTATTGTGTTTCGGATAGAGCAGGTTGCCCAGCGGCGACTCGATCGGCTCGTAATGTGTCGGCAGAGGACCGTCCTTGGTGCTGGGCGAGTACAGCCAGCCGAGTCCGTCGGCCTTCATGGTGAAGGGTTGGGTGCCGGCGATGGCCGCCATGCCCGTCGCGCACGGAGGCGGTTGATAATCGGGTGGCTTCTCCAACTCGAAATCCGGTTTGTCGAGTCCCACCCAGCGCCGCTTCTGGGAGTCCCACCAGACTAATTTCTTGCGTGCCGACCAGGGCCGTCCCTTGGGGTCGGCCGAGGCGCGGTTGTACAAGACGCGGATGTTGTTTGGCCAGGCGAAGCCCCATTCCGGTTGGAACGGGTCATCGGTGATCTTGTGTTCCTTCGCCCGATTGCGGCCGGGCTCGGGGAAGACTCCGCTGTAGACCCAGCAGCCGCACGCTGTCGTGCCGTCGTCCATTAACTCCGAAAAGCCGCTCAAAAGACGAGGCCGCCCGGTGCGCGGGTCGATTTCATCCGATCGATGACCGTTGATCTCCATGAGGACCTTCCCCAGGTCCGGTTCCCCTACGATGCGGCTGAGCGTTCCATCGGGCAGGCGCGGCGGTTCGTCGAAGTCGTAGTCCCACGTGAGGTTCAGCAACGGCTGGTCCTTGGGATCGGTCGAGCCGGCGTAGAGCTGCCTGAGGCGCTTACCCAGGTTGTAGAGAAACCAGGCGTCGGAACGGCAATTGCCGGACGGATCGACGGCTTTCCTATGCCATTGGATCAGCCGCTGCGTGTTGGTTAAGCTACCTTCCTTCTCCGAAGCGGCTGCTGCGGGAATAAAGAAGACCTCGGTCCCAATTTCGGACGGCGGCGGCGACTTCGGGTCGTTCTTCCAGAATGTGGCGCTCTCCGTCTCGAACCAGTCGAGAACCACGAGCCACTCGAGTTTGCGCAGGCCGGCACGGTGCAGGCCTGCATTAGGTCCGCCGCCGCCCGGGTTTTGACCGAAGAGAAAGTAACCCTTGACCTCACCCTTTGCCATGCGATCGAAGTAGGCCAGTTGCGAGTAGTCGGCGTCGACGCGCGGCAGCCAGGAGAACCCGAAGTCGTTTTCCCGAGTGGCTGCGTTGCCGTACCACGCCTTGAGCAGGCTGACAATGAATTTGCTGAAATTCGCCCAGTATCCGGTGGGCATTTCGCCGTGCTCGATGTAACAACGCAAATCCTCGTGCGTGACGTGGTGCAAAGCCGGTTGGGGCAGGTAGCCAGGCAGTGTGTCGTACAAAGTCGAGACGTCGGTCGCGCCCTGGATGGTAGAGTGGCCGCGCAGGGCCATGATGCCGCCGCCCGGCCGGCCCATGTTGCCGAGCAGCAGTTGCAAGATGCCGGCAGTGCGTATGATCTGCACGCCGGTGGTGTGCTGCGTCCAGCCCAGCGCGTAAGCGATGCAGGTGGTCCGCTCTCGTCCGGAGTTCGTGCAGAGCAATTCCGCCACGCGCACGAACTCTTCCGGCGTGCAGCCGCACACCTGGGAGACGGCCTCCGGCGTGTAGCGGGCGAAGTGCCGCCGCAGGATCTGCATCACGCAGCGGGGATGCTGCAGCGTCGCGTCGCGCTGTGCGGCTGTCATGTCGTTATACGGGGAGGTGAATGGTTCGCCGCTGCCATCCATGCAGTGGCCCTGGCGACCATACGGGTCTTTTGCGCACTTCACCTGGGGCGTGTGCTGGGAACCGTCGTGCTCCGCCCGGCCGTTCCCGGACTCATCGTAGCCCCAATGGCCCTGCCTGGCATCGTAGGACTCGTTCTGCTGGTCGAAGCCGCTAAACAGCCCTGCCAGATCTTCGGCATCCCGGAAACCCTCCTCGATAATCGTCGAAGCGTTGGTGTACGCCAGGACGTATTCGTGAAACCAACGATCGTGGGTTAAGACATAATTCACGAGGCCGCCGACGAAGGCGATGTCGCTCCCGGAGCGGATGCCGACGAAAACATCGCACACGGCCGACATACGGGTGAAGCGCGGATCGACATGGATCAGCGTCGCGCCCTTCTCCTTGGCCTTCATAGGCCAGCGGAAGCCAACCGGTTGCGCCTCCGCCATGTTCGACCCCATGAACAGAATGCAATCGCTGTTGGCCATGTCTTGTTGATAATTGGTGGCCGCGCCGCGGCCGAATGAGGCGCCCAGACCGGGCACCGAGGCGCTATGTCAAATACGGGCCTGGTTTTCGATCGATACCACTCCCAACCCGCCGCCGAACAGCTTCTTGATGAGGTAATTCTCCTCGTTGTCAATCGTTGCCCCGCCCAACGTGCCGATGCTGCGCACCGAGTTGAGCAAACGGCCTTGCTCGTCGCGAGTTGTGAAATCGGCATCGCGGGTTGTCTTCACGCGCTGCGCAATCTGGTCCAGCGCCCAGTCCAGAGTCTTCGTCTCCCAGTGATCGGAGTAGGGAGCCCGGTATAGGACATTGCGGACGCGATGCGAATTGACGGCGAGCTGGAAGGCGTTGGCCCCTTTGGGACACAGGTGGCCTCCGCTGATGGGACTATCCGGATCTCCCTCAATGTCGATGAGCTCGCCGCCCTTGCTGTAGATGAGCTGCCCACAGCCGACGGCGCAGTAGGGACAGATGCTATCGGTAACAGTGGCGCCGCGTAATCGCGAAGCCTTCGCCAGCGTCTGCAAGCTGAACGGTTCCCGCGAGATTTGCGGCCGATTAATCAGTGGGAAGCGGAACATAGCAGCTCCTTCTTTCGAAGATTCCTCGTTTGAGATGGCCGATAGACACCACCCCTGCGCGGACCAAAACCCCCTTGCCGCTGCATGCGTAAGACCGCCGGCGAAGCTCCATGGCAAGCCAGACTTGCGGGAGCTCTTGCCATCAGAATGAATGAGTTAGACAGACTTGAGCTTCGCGAGGAAACGCCGGAGGGGCGCTTAAGTGTCGGGATGCAGACACGAGCGGTCACGCTTTCGCCACCGATGCAGAAGCTCGGCGCGGCGCGTGAAGAATGCGGTCAGCCGTCCCGCCGGAATCAACTCTCCCGGCATCGCGAGCAGTTTTGCGTCCGGTATCGTATCGAGTTCGTCTTCAGTATCCGGGGCCATGGCACATCACTTCCTCGACCCCAAGCGTACAGGTTATGGTTTAAGATTCCGTAAATAAACAACCTTTGGTTAATTGGAGTTTTTAGAAACAGCGGCTAGACGTCACTCCCTACAACCAGCCAGTTGAGGTCGAAGCGTATGGTGAAGAGCACGACCTGCGCGTAGGCTCTTAAACTCGGCCGCAGATCGTAGCGTTCGGCGAGACGATCCAGTGTTTGCAGATCATCGAAGAACTGGACGTTGACGGCATCGGCTCTTTCGACAGCACCTGCCGCGCCAATGACATTCCCTGCCAATGTGTCCAGCCATGCGAGGTTTCCTGGGGCCTGAGGCTCGGCCTCACGCGCAAGAGTCCGGATACGCTCCAGCAGCGGCGGCTGCTCTATGCTTTCGGGGTCGGGATTCGCTGCACCCTGTGATCCGGGGCCTTGGTAATACCAAGCTTCGTGACCGGAGAGTGCCTGAACTGAAGGAAAGGTCGAGTTCTGGACGATCGTGCGGCACTTTGTATGGGTGAAAAGAGCCGAGTTCGTGTGAAACGCTGCTGAGGCATAAGCAACGTGCGCTCTGCCCCGTGTCTTGTCTGCCAACGTCTCCAGCAGACGCTGCTGGTGATCTGTGATGCGGAACGCCCATAGGGGCGCATCTAATGAGTGAATTGTGCTGAGCGTTCGAGGCTTGCCTTTGTAGTAGGCCGGTCGCTTCGCCTGCAGGAAAAGATTCAATCTGAATCGCGGCAGCTGAGTGCGGGGCCTCGGAGGTCCCCAGCCGAATGGCCAGTCGTAAATATGCCAAGGCTGCACCTCTCAGTGGAGCCTCGTAACCAAGAGTCTCCCAAAGCGCCGTTTGGGTCAAAAAAATTCCGCGATCGAAGCCGAGCTGGCTCTCCAGCACTTGCCCTGGAGTAAAAATGTCCCGTTGCCCGCGTTCTAGCTGATTGTAGAGCGGTGCTTCGTAGGATCGTTCTTCAAACTCTGCTGGAGTCATCGTTTCAAAACCGGGACTTCTCAGCGGTGATCACGAACGCCGGATAGTTTTCCTTTGGATTTGAGCCGTGACACAAGGATGGCGTTATCGATCAATGGCTGTCAACAATCGAACCATCCTTGCGACCCGCGGAGCGTTAGCAGGATTATCCAGGACTGAGATATTTGCTTTCCACAATATGGTGGCGTCCGGCCCCGCGGTTGACTCCAGAGCGCGCTGAAATCGGCACGCTTCTGATGAGCGGTTCACGCGCGGAACGCATGGGCGGCCCGCTATTGCGAAAGTACCGGGGAAAAACAGGCACGCCTCCACTATCCGGCCTATACTGGAGAAAGCGGGGATATCTCCTGTGAATATCAGCGCGAAATGTTCGAACCCGAAATGCGCCAGCTTCGGCGTTGAGAAATCGGTGGTCGTCGGACAATTGCTCCGCTACGGAGCCGCGAATGACCGCGTGACCTGCCCGACTTGCGGTGAGCTAATGACGACCACGGAGACGAAGAATGTTTCTTCGCGACGCCAGAACTACCGCAGTAGCGGGCGCGGAAGCCGCGCTTCCAAAGCGACGGACGTCCCGGCGGAGCTAACGGTCAAAAGAAGGCGGAATCGAGAGCCGAGCCGACGGGCTTCGGAACGCGTTTCATCCCTGAGGCTGGTCGCTGCGCGCCATAGTTTTGGAATGAAATGGAATGAAAACGCCGACTGGAGGGTCTGCAAGTCGTTGAAAACGTGGTGGAAGGGACGGAATCGAACCGCCGACGCCAGCCTTTTCAGGGCAGTAGTCGATGGCTCCTATCTGCTTGATTCTCCGATCTTTTCGCCACTTTTCCACGGTCAAAATCAGCCAATTATTGGAACAATAATGGAACAACTTCTCCGAACGTTTTCAATTCACCCACCTGCTGCGATCAGCTCTGTCAGCTTCTCCACAGCTCTTCTTTGCGACTCTGGTACAACCTGCTGGTAAATGTCTAATGTGGTGCTGGCCCTCGAGTGACGCATCAGACCTTGCGCATCCTTCACATCGGCCCCAGCCATTTTCAGCCAAGTAGCAAAGGAACGGCGCAAGACCTGCCAGTTCACCCATCCAATGTTAAGCTTCTTCGCGGCTGGTTTGATGTGCCGAGTGAGGATGTTGTTATCCCTCATCGGCGCCCCTTTCACCAGCGACTGGAAAACCAAATCATCAGGGCCATCTGATTTCACGACACGATACTTCCGTGATCCGGTTCCCGCCTTCACGACCACGGTCAAGATCCTCAACCGGTGTATCCGTTCGATGACCTCATGATTGACGGGAATCGTTGCATTGCTAGCCTCGCTCTTTGGGCACCCCCAATCACCTCGACAGCACCGCTCCTCGATAGTGATCGAGTCGCTGTGGACATTGTGCCACCGCAGCCCGATGAGCTCACTCGCCCGAAGCCCCGCAAAGACCGCCACAAAAACCATGGTGGCGTAAGGTTCGGGAATGAGTTCAAGCAACACTGTGAACATCTCGGGCGTGATGAACGGCTTCGATCGCCTCCCCTTCTTTGCAGGCGGCAATCGCAGCCCCTCAACAGGATTCTTGACCAACAGTCCGTACTGCACTGCCGATCCCAAGATGCTTGAAAGAACGTCCCTGATCTTATCCCTGGATTCGTGCGAAAGGCTCGACTTCCCCATCTCGGAAAGATATCGCTGCACGGCGAGTGGCGTCAGGTCCCTCAAACAGAACTGCCCAAAAGCAGGCTTCAAGTAATTCTTGATCACGCTTCCGTAGCGGTCCTGAGTACTGTGGGCCATCAGCGGCATTACCGTCGGATTGTAGGTGCTTTCCACGTAATTCTCAAAGTTGATCGCGGACCCAATTGTAATGAGTCCCTGATTCAGTGGCCTCAATCTTTCTGCAGCGATCTTCTTGACCTCCCGCTCCAACATGGTTGCCGGTGCTAGCTTCTCTCGCTTTCGTTTTCTCACCCTCCTTCCGTTTTCAATCACATCCTGCCAGGACAGCAGGTACCACCATTTCCCCACGCGCTGCGGCTTGGGGCTCTGAAATCTTCGACGCGCCATCGATTCATACGCTCCTCTCGATGGCTCGCCGTTATGTGCCTCGGCCAAAACGATACCACGCCCCTCGGGCCGAGTGGGAATCGAGTTTTGACCGGACAAGTTCATTGATGACTTCGATTTCACACGCGCTATCTCGGGATGTTTCGCCGCGGTTTCAGTCTGGCGCACTGACATCTGCACCGTGCGTTTCATCGTTGGACGCGAGGACATGTCCCTTGCTGTCGATTTAGCTGGCCACAACCTTGCAACCGTGAAAGCGCGGACCTGGACGCAGCGAAGCCGAGATCCCGAACAGCTCGTGAAGCAGTTTCCCAGTGCTACGGTGCGCTCTGTAGACTCTGTGCCATTGGAACAGCGTGCGGTCTACGCAAGCTCCAGGTTCCGGCCGCAATCCGAGCAATGTCCGCGGCTAATATCCCCGCGTTCGTTATGCTCGCCGACGAATTGGGTATGATTTCTTCGCGTCGTTTTTTGCTCCACTGCTGTTCCTCATTGACAGCCCTTTGGGAATCACTGTACGATTTCCTGAGTAGGTGGCCGATCTTGAAAACCGCCCCTCAATATGTAAGGAATGGGAGAGGCTGTTTTCGGACAGCCCAATGAAGTTTTTTTAGGTGACTCCTCTATGGGCCTGATCATCGTTCCCGAGGAATACGACCATCTCCCCAGGAACCTGGCCCCTATCTGTATCGAGGATCACGACGCTGCCGGTGGCCCAATCAACCTGGAGTGGATTGACCGAGGCGTGAGGCCAATTCACGGGTGCTTGTGCCGTCTTACGGAGCGAATCGTGGGGGACCTGTGGGCCGTTAGTGAAGTGGCCGGCAACGCAGTCCACAGTCTCTGGCTGGAATACGGAGACAATCTTGGCAGCGACCCCGCCCGGCAAGTCCAGGCTCGCGCCGAATGGGAAGCGAAAGATATCCGCTCTGGCGGCTGGCGCTTACGAAAAGGCAGAGAGCGTTATTTAGACGATCTTGACGAAGCCATTCGCGCAGCAATCTCGCATGACCCACGGGATTATGGGCAGCTCTACGAGGTGCGCCTGGACATGCAGGCCCTGGCCCGAACCGAGGACTGCGTCCTAAAGCAGATGATCGACCTGTATCTGCGCGGCTGGACATGGCAGGAAATCGGAAAGGAGCTCAAGCTCAAGCCGAACACGTTGGAGCGAAAGTTTCGCAGATGGAAACAGCGCGTGCGGCACCACGACGACACAGCTTGTCAGCCATAGCGATCGCGTGCCGGCTTGCATATACTGAATTTCCGTGTACGAAACTGACGAAGAGAAAGCGCGACGACAGCAACGGTTAATTCAGCAGGCCGTACTACGGAATTATCCCAATCCAAAGCGAAGAGGCTGTCCCGGTACGCCCCTGATCCGAGATCTGGCCACACGGTCTGCGCGGTTAGAAATTGTGCAGAACGAAGACTGGGAGCACATAATCCATTGCTCGCCCTGCTACGCTGAATACCTCGAAATCACGAACGAGATCCGCGGTGCTAAAGATAGAAAGCGCTAAGTTGGTGCACGGCGTTCGACGGGGAAGCGACCCGATCTTCGAAAAATATTCGGATACTCAGAACTCCAGTCGCGCCTGGAATGCAATCATCCGGGGCGAGCTGTCTCCGCCAAATCCAACGCCTAAAAGTCCCGTCGGGGGCGAAGTCGGGTAGCTGAGTGTGCCGAATCCAGTCTGCGTGGAAGGTTTGCACGGAATCCCCGCATACCCCAACACCGGAAGCCCGAAATTCGGATGGTTAAGCACGTTGAATAACTGACCGTCAATGCGCAGCTTTACGCGTTCCGCCAACTGAAACCACTTGGTCAGATACAAATCGCTCCAGAAGAAATCAGGACCGCGCATTCGCAACGGAACATAAGCCAGACGACGAGACGGCCATCCCAACCGCAGTCCGAACCGTTCGCGCGGATCGCAAAACCGAGTGTGGATATTGCGCCCATTCAGATGGACACATTCGCCCGGAAGTCATGTACTTCTACTGAGAAGATAGACGGACGCAGCGTCAGCCGCAAGCAGCTTTCCGCTGATCTCTTTAAGCCGAGTCAGCCTCCAATTCGAGCTGAGTGTAAAGTGCCTTGGCAGTCAGTAACCCAAGTGATGCAGCACAAGCACAACGGATGCAGCGATCAAGCAGTAGATACCAAATAGATACCAGCGTCCACCTTCGAGCCACCGACTGAGCCACTTCAGAGCTACTAGCCCGGCCAGAAACGCAAAGGTTGATCCAAGCAGGCTGGGCGCGACGGCGGAAGCCAAGTTGCTTGCTCCGCTAGTCGTCTGGAAGTGCGCTAGTCTGATGGTCTCACGGGCGACCACTGCCGGCGTGAGCACGAGCGCGAGCGCGAAGCTGAACGGCTCAGCACGGGACTTTGGAACGCCCGCCAACATGCCTACAGAAATGGTCGCACCTGATCGGGAAAAGCCTCTGAACGGGAGACAGAAACCTTGCACCGCGCCGATTAGGGCAGCCTGACGGTTGTTCAATCCTGACATTTTCGTTATCAATCCACACGTGTTCCGCCGGGTAACTACACCAGCAATAAGTATCAGCACGCCGCCCGCCGCCAACGCGGGAGCCATAAGCTCCAAGTGGCTAAAAAGATCTTCGATCTGTGCGCCCTGCAGGTTACGGAATGCAGCCTTTTCAATGGCCCAGAAAATGGTTGCGCCGGTCACTCCGGTGAGTGCAGTGGCTATAATTTTGACAGCCACCTCCTTGAAAGCGGCTCTGCTCCGAAAATAGGTGCCGTGCCACCGCCGCCAAAAGTAAACGATGACGGCAACCATGGTACCGGTGTGGAGCATGACCAGTAAGAGAGTCATCGGTGGTGACGATGGATCGAGCCCCATCAGTTTCTCAGCGACAACAACGTGCGCCGAGCTTGATACCGGTAGCAATTCCGCTAGGCCCTGCACGATGGCAAGGATCATGACTTGCAGCAGAGACATACTTGAGCCTATCACCTCGGTAGATCGGTCCACGTAGTTTGCAAGTGGTCCGGCGAAATGGTTCTCTCGATGCTCCGTTTGGCCCCTAAACTAGTTCGCCTGCCGCCAGACTGTGCTTATTGGTGGAATAGTTGCTGCGTCGCGTGGGGAAGGGCGTACGATGTTTGCTGAAGGGGTATGCAGGAGGTTCCGGCGATGTTGCGCAGATCTGCCAAACTTTTGACAATCCTGACCACGCTGTCGTTGAGCGTTTATGCCGGCGACAAGAAGAATCCCAACGACGACCCGGATGCGATTGGTAATCGAAACGTCGGTAACGGTGTAAACTTCTACTCCCTGGAAAAGGAAATTGCGATAGGCAAGCAATTGGCCCAGGAGGTGGAGCGCCAAGCGAAGGTTGTTACGGACCCCATTGTCGCGGAATACGTTAATCGCTTGGGTCAGAATCTCGTCCGGAATTCCGACGCCAAAGTGCCCTTCACTATAAAGGTGCTGGATAGCGAAGAGGTAAACGCCTTTGCATTGCCTGGAGGTTTTTTCTTCGTCAACTCCGGCCTCATTCTTAAGGCGGACACCGAAGCAGAGTTGGCGGGCGTCATGGGGCACGAAATTGCTCATGTGGCCTGCCGGCACGGCACAAAGAACGCCACGCGCGGAGAAATCGCGCAGATCGCAATGATAGCCGCCTCGATCGCGATCCCGTATGGGTGGACTGGTTACGCCATCCGGCAGGGCGCGAGCATGGCGATTCCCATAGGCTTTCTGACCTTCTCGCGCGCCAATGAGCGGGAGGCGGATCACTTGGGCCTGCAGTACATGTACAAGGCCGGGTACGACCCCACGGCTTTCGTGGATTTCTTTGAAAAAATCGAAACACTGGAAAGGAAAAAGCCTGGCACCGTCGCTAAGGTATTTTCGACTCATCCCATGACGGATGATCGCATTGTGGCGGCACAGAAGGAGATTCAGGAGGACTTGCCGCCCAGATCCGAATACGTAGTCAACACGTCGGAATTCAACGATGTCAAGGACCGTTTAGTCATGCTGCACGGCCGGCGCAAGCTCGATAACAAAGATCCGAATCGGCCTACACTGCGCCGTTCTCCGGGCAGCGGTCCGATAGATGCGAGTGATGACGGGACTAAGTCCAAGACCGATGAGGATGAACGCCCGACGCTGAAGCGCCGCGACGATGGCAGCTAAGCGGTAATTACTTAGATGTCTGTCCCTTTGTTTCAGTACGTCGGTAAACAATCTGGACGTGATAGAGAGTCAGATCATTTGGGTGGACAGTTGCGCGGATATCGTCTCCCGGCTCTAACCGCTTGAGAACAGCCTCATCTGGGATGGAGTACTCAGTTATCGCTGAATCCATATAGCCAGGGATCTTGCCGTGTCTCACTTCGACTGCCTTCCTCTCGGCATCGACTGTTTCAACCCGGCCAAAGAAGGCAATGCTGCGTGGCGCTGCCCGCGGCGGTTCAGCCTGTATCAGAGTGAGAGTAATCAGGACGCCAATGGCCCAGATGCCAGCACGCACGAAACTGTGAAAACGCATTTCGTTTCTCTTGTTATCAGGGCAACTCATCGGCAATACCTTCTTTCACGGCCAGACTTAGTTCTTGATCCCGTTGAGGTGTAGCTGAATTCTATCGAAAGTACGTTAACTTGAAAGAACAATCCTATGAACGGGCTGAAATTATCGCGGGCGGCCCACGAACCGAAGTGACCGGTCCCGCACCACCCAGCGGTCTGCAGCCGCCCAAATAGGCTGCCCCAATCGATGATGAACGACCACGAACCCCTGATTGTCAATGCCATAGGGCACCTTTCGGGTACGGTCATATTCGGGATTTTCTTGGTGCTCGCTTTACGAGGTGCCGCAGGGCGGCGCGCGCGTGAGAACTGGCTTTCAGTGGCATCGGCAGGTCTGGCGTTGATCTGGAATGCCGTATCGTTCACGAGCCTTTTGTTGACTTCCGGCACCGCCCACTGGGCCATGGAGGCGGCGAGCTTCTCCAGCCTGAGCCTGTTACCTGCAGTCCTTCTGAACGTGTCTCTCAAAGGCAAATCTCGCCTCATTACCGCGAGCGGATACATGCTGAGTGTGCTTGCTACGACGATGCATCTGTGTGAGCACCTCCTGCCAGCCACACCCCTGCACAAGTGGGCGCTCTGGGTGATTACCATCGGATTTGGTGGATTGACTCTCATCTCCTCGATCGGAGCGCTGCTGGATGGAGGGCAGGAACCCCGCAGGAAAACCTCCCAGCTGCTCGCATCGATGTGCCTCCTCTTGTTCGTAGTGACGTTTTCGCATTTTGAAGGTGGAAATCCGCCTCGACCCTGGTCTACGGAGCTGCTGGTTCATCATGTTGGAATACCAGTTGCCTTATTGATCCTGCTTCAGGATTACCGTTTTGTTTTTCTCGATGCGTTTGTGCGATTTCTGGCCAATGTGTTCTTGGCTGCACTTCTAGCCTTCGCGGGAATACGCATTGCTGAAACTCTCGCGCTGGAAGATAGGTTGGGACATCCCCTGGCAGATAGCTTGTCTGTGGCGTGCCTGTGCGGTCTGTTGATCGTTTTCGCCTATCTGCGAGGGATCGTTCAGCGATGGTTCACGCTGGCTGTGTTTCGCCGATCCAGTATTGATAGAACCGTCCAAGAGCTCAGGTCGGGGGCTGTCGGGATTCGAAACGAAGGCGGCTACTTGCAGTGGGCTGCGGAACGGCTGGCAGCGGCCGCCGATGCCCAAAGGTTCGAGATTCTCGAGTCTGACGCCAGCCGGGATCGCTCGGGCTCAACCATGAGGGACCTGGATTATCCTTCTCTTGCGGAAGATGAACCATGGCTGGGACGTGATACTCGCTGGAACTGGGTCGAGGCCGTGGTCCCGATCCGGCTTTCACCGCGGGAGGTGCGAAATCTTCTAATAGGCCGACGGCGTGGAGGGCGTCGGTATCTGAGTGAAGACCTTCGCGAGCTCAGCCGCTTGGCGAGAGTTGTGGCGGAAGAGCTGGAACGCTTCCGCTTCGCGGAGATGCAGCGACTGGTTTCCGAAGCGGAATTACGTGCGCTGCATTCGCAGATCAATCCGCATTTTCTCTTCAATGCGCTGAACACGATATACGGAATCATTCCGCGCGAGGCTGCCGGTGCTCGGCGCACTGTGCTTAACCTTTCTGACATCTTCCGGTATTTCCTTCAATCCGACAGGATATTGATATCGCTGGCGGAAGAGCTGAAAATCGTCAGGGCTTACCTCGACATTGAACGTCTCCGGCTGGGACCGCGCTTACAGATAATGATTCAGGTGGATAAGGCGGCAGAGCAGACCTTGATTCCTGTCCTGTCGGTCCAGCCCCTGGTAGAAAACGCCATCAAACATGGCTTGTCAACGCGCTCAGACGACGGGTGGTTGAGGCTAACCGCCAGTTCCTCAGGTCGCGCTTTAACAATCACGGTGGAGGACTCCGGGCCCGGCTCCCAGTCGAACACCAATTTGGTGCAGCGAACAGGGGCCGGCGTTGGACTGGCTAACGTAACGCGGCGCCTTCAGTTGTGTTTTGGACCGGGCGCTGGTGTGGATATGCAAAAGGGCGACTTTGGAACGAGAGTGTGGTTTTCTGTCCCGCTGTCCGAGGTGGCCGCGCACCAATAACACTTCTTCAGCGATTTGGCTCTTCAAGACCAAGCCGGGCCCGCGGCCAGTAAGATCGGTCCGACGGCGCGGACGCGTTTGTTGTCTGACGAGCGATTGTGCGATCAATGATAGCCCCCTCAGGGCGTGGCGGCAAATCGAGCAGTCAGCTCAATTTCTTGTCATTGCTCTCTGAGAGCAATCAGCGGATCCACGCGCGCGGCACGAGCAGCAGGTACATAGCAGGCGAGCAGCGAGACGAATAGGAGCATGCATGACACGGCGCTGATTGTCACCACATCGTTGCTCTTGACGCCGTAGAGCCAGGACGCGACGAACCGGCCGCCGGCCAGCGCGGCCGCGATGCCGATTGCGATTCCAATCACGGCGAGCTTGAGAGAAGATCCCAGCACTAGCAGGAGAATTTGTGCTCGTGTGGCGCCCAGCGCGATACGCACTCCGAGTTCCTTGGTGCGCTGATTGAGGAGACATAAGAAGACGCTGTAAGTCCCCATACCGGCCAGGAGCACAGCAAGGGCCGCAAACGATCCTAGAAGGATGGAGGTCAGGCGCTGCCTCCATAGCGATTCGCCTAAGATCTCTTTCATCGTCTTCACTTCACCGATCGAGATATCGGAATCCAGATCGCGAATGGCAGCGCGTGCAGCGGCGGCAAATCCAGCGGGATCCGCACTTGTGCGGACAGCTATCCACCCGCTTGGGCTCGGCAACTGCGCCATTGGCCAGAAGACTTCCGGGTACGCGTCCTTGTCGACTGAGTTTAACCGACTGTCGGCGACCACGCCCACCACTGTCATGCGGGGAAAGTAACTGGTCATGTCAATCACAATCGTCTTGCCGATTGGATCGTCGGCCCCGAAGTACTTCCGGGCATTGGCCGCATTGATCACGGCCACTTTCGGCGCATTAGCGTTATCGCGCGCGTCGAAGTACCGGCCTTTGATGAGAGAAATACCGAAAGTCTCGAAGTAGCCCGGGGTCACCCGCTCAATGGAGACCTCACCGTGATTATACAAGCCCGTTTGCCTATGCCGTGCCGCTCCTCCGTAGTTACTGCTCTTTGGTGGCGGCGCAGGCTTTCCTTCGATGTGCATTGCCCAGGGATTCGGACCGTGCCGCAGCGGGAGAAGACCGGTGACGGTGGCGCTCTTGACTCCCGGCAGCGCCTGCATCCGACGCTCTAACTCGTCGAAGAGCCGGGCACGGGATGAGTTGACTCCACCGGTCTCGTACTTTCCGTATCTGTACGCGGGCACGTTAAACGATAAGGCCAGCACGCGGGCGGGATTGAAGCCGGGGTCGGACTGAAAGAGATTGAATAGGCTGCGCATTAGAAGGCCCGCGCCGACTAACAGGACCAACGAGACGGCGATCTCGGTGACAATCAACAGGTCGCCGGTCCGCCTCGCGAGCAGGCCGGCGGATCCCGTCCGGTGGCTTTCTTTCAGAGTCTCATTCAGGTCCGGCCTGGATGCCCGAAGAGCCGGGATGACGCCGAAGAAAATTCCAGCGAAGACCGAAATCACGACGGTGAAGACCAGGACATGCCAATCCAACGTGACGCTCTGGATTCTAGGCACGCGGCTCGAAACAGGAAGAAGGGAAAGGACCGGATGGATGCTGGCGGAGGCCAAAGCCGTACCGAGCACAGCGCCGGCGCCGGAGAGCAGAACAGACTCGGTCAGGACCTGTCGAATGATTCGTGCTGCGGAAGCACCCAGCGCAACGCGCAACGAAAACTCGCGCTGGCGCTCAATGGATTGCGCGAGCATAAGGCTCGCCACATTCGCGCAAGCAATCACGAGCACGAGAGCCGCAGCGCCAAGTAGCGTGTAGAACAGTTTTTCGTACTGGCTGAAGAGATAGCCGTTAACTGGCGTCAGGACCGCCCCCATATTGTCATAGTGCTCCGGGTAGGCGGCGGTCAGCCGATCTGAGATCACGTCCATCTCGCGTTGGGCTTGGTCGAAACTAACGCCAGGCTTCAGGCGGGCGAACGTGAAGAGCTTCCACGCAACGCGGCTTTGCTTCAGGGCCGGGTCCATGAACATGGGCAGCCACATTAAGGGGTCTTGCCAGCGAGTTGGATAAAAACCCGACGGCATGACACCCAGGACAGTATGAGCGGCATTGTCGATCGATATCGTCTTGCCGATGATTCCAGGATCCCCACCGAATCGAGACTTCCATAGAACATGGCTCAGGACCACCAGACGGCGATCGGCGGATGCAAAATCGACCGGTTGCAGCGTTCGGCCGAGCTCCGGTTTCACGCCGAGCGTATCGAAGAAGTTCTCGTCGACCTCGTGGGTCTCCACAGTCTCGGCCTGCTGAGGCCCACTTAAGAGAGCGCTGCGCCAACCAACTGCGGTGATGGCCTCAAAGGATTGGCTCTGGGCCTTCCAATCGTAGTAAGTCCCGGGACGAACGATGATAAAGCCCTGGTCACTTCCCCAGCGGTAGCGGGAGTGCTTGGGGTAGTTTTCCCATATGTGCACGAGCCTGTCCGCAGCTTTGAAGGGAAGAGGCTTCAGCAGGACGCTGCTGATGACGCTGAAGATGGCGGTGTTGGCTCCTATGCCGAGCGCCAAAATAATGACGAGAACGGCCGAGAAGCCGGGCCTATTGAGGAAACGCCTGACTGAACACGGGATGTCTTCCAGAAATCTAGTCATGGCGGAGCGTCCGTTGGGACTTCATCATTCTATCCCGAGCTTTCGCAACTTCTCATATGAATCTGGTCAGTGGTCCAGATATTCCGTCAAGAGGGCACGCACGTAGCATGACTGGCTCACGAGGGTGCCTGCGCGACTCAGTCTCAAACACGCCGGATCTCCGTCATGCTAATGCGGTATGTTTAGGGGACCACAGGCGGGAAAACTTGAAACTGATTAAGATTCTTCTAACACTGCTCCTGGTATTGGGAGCTGCATACGCGCTCTCGCCGCGCTTCCGTTTACTCACGCTGGCGCTAACTGGTCACAGCCCCGTGTGCCCTTTGCGACTGGCTCTGGACAGTGAAGCGCACCTGCACAGGCTCAAGGAGACGAACGATCGCATCTTGACCGGTAGCCATCTCGCGGCCGAAAGCGACGGCCTGGAACTGTGGGACACTCCCAAAGGCATATTGGATCCCTAAAGGCAACCGATACGTACTTCCATTTAACCTGGCGGAAATGGAAGCTCAGATTTATGGGTCCGGCGAGCACTTTGTACAGCCTGGTGATATCGTGCTTGACTGCGGCGCTAGTGACGGGGATTTCAGCCGTGAAGCCCTGAAGGCGGGCGCGAAGCTGGTGGTGGCGATCGAGATCTCCCCTACCAGTGTCGAATGCTTGCGGCGGAATCTCGCAGGGGAAATCGCCGGGAAACGAGCGCTCGTGTATCCGAAAGGAGTCTGGAATAAGAACGATATCTTAACACTCAACGTGTCTGACGAGAATTTCGCCGCCAATAGCGTAGTCTTACATCCCGAGGGTGCCCACGCGGCCGTCCAGGCGCAACTCACGACAATCGATCAGATTGTTACCGAACTGGCTCTGCCGCGTGTGGACTTCATCAAAATGGATATAGAAGGCGCAGAGGTGAACGCGCTCCACGGCGCACGCGAGACTCTACGGCGGTTTCGCCCCAGGCTTGCTATCGCCACGGAACATAAGCCAGACGATGAGATTTCCATCCCCAACGCGGTCCGGGCTATCCGCTCCGATTACCACGCTGAGTGTGGCTATTGCGCCCAGTCGGGCCGACATATTCGCCCGGAAGCCATGTACTTCTACTGAGAAGCTGGACAAGCCGGCAGGCCACAAATCTGGGAATATCCGCCGTTCATCGGCGTTTCGCCGCCATCCATAAAATACTTTGTGACCGAGGGCCGAAGCGTCTATCCTACGGGCTTGGCGTGGATCGCCCCGTGTCTAACATGCCCATTGAGTCGATTGTCCGAAACGTTCGCTTGAGTCCGCGTCAGATTCGCCGAAATCCCGCGTTCGCGGCAGCTGTGATCCAGACGCTGGGGCTGGCAATCGGGGCGAATCCAGCCATATTCCTTATGTTAACGCTTTGCTGAGCGGCCAGCCGGCCGTGGCACGTATTGAGAATCGATCCGGCTGTGACTTTGCGTCAGGAGTAGGAGGGAATGCTGTCGTGGGCCGGCAAGGAGTCCACATGAAGTCAATTGCACTCGTCACCGCCGTGCTAGTCGCGGGCCTAGAAGTGCAGGCAGCCGAAGCGCCTGGGGTGAGGCGTCGGCGCACAGGAACGACTTGGTGCTCCATCAGTCACCGTCGTTAACGAATGAACGAGATCGCTGGTTAAAACATCACGGCCGAGTGAGAGACGAGCTGAAGCGCTTCCGCGAACGCCGCGAGAGCGTTCCCACGGCGAAGCTTGGCGTTCACGGCGTGATCCCCCACCGTTCGGCCGAGGGAGGATCACCGGAAGGTGAGGCCGGTCCTGAAAAGGCGGCGTACTGGTCGACGATCCAGCGTGTACAGTTGTGACAAACAATGAACGCGAAATGCTTTCGTTACAGTCAGACAGGTTGGGTATCATCGCCTCCGCGTTGTGCTTCATCCATTGCATCTTGACACCCGTTGTGTTGTCCCTCTCGGCTGTGTGGGCGCATTACTTGCCATCCGAGGAAAAGTTTCATCGGGTTCTAGCAGTTTTGATAGCTGGGATTGGCTGCTTCGCCATCATCGGCGGATATCGAAGGCATCGTCGTTCGCGCGTCCTATTCATGATGTGCACAGGATTGTGCTTCATCTTTGCCGGCGCATATTACGGCGATCACCTCCCATCCCACCTGGCGGAAGTGGCGACGACACTGGTGGGAAGCTGTCTAATGATCGTGGCGCATCTTACTAACCACACATTCTGTAGGGACTGTCGCCGCTGTAATTGAACGCAATCCAGCCGGTCGACCGAAAAAGCTGCGGCACGCAATGGCGAGTACGCTGGCGCATAACATCCGCCCACCTGTAAAATCCTGCCGGACGCCAGCGCACCGAGTCCGTCTACCGAATTCACTTGCACCGACGGACATTCGTGGTTGACGATCGGATCATGCGTCGTTATTTCGGGATGGGCGATTGTTCACAGCCATGTGACGTGATCTTCCCGGCTCCCTGAGAGGCGTCGCCATGTCATCGATTCCCGACTCACGAAAGGCACCAGTGGACTCATTTCGCGCGGACGTTACCGCCGAGGCTGCCGGTCGAAAATGTCCGTAGAGAGCGCGATCACATAGCGCTGGTTTTCTCCGCTGGTCGTCCACACAAGGTAATTCGTGCTAGCCAATTTACCGTCTGTCGGATCTCGGTTATGCTCTTGCGCCTTCTTTAGGCACCACTATTGGCTTTGGCGTTGAGGGAATCGGGCGTGGCGTAGTAGCCGGTTCGGGTCCTAACCACCGGATGGCCGGGACCGGTGGCCGCGACGCGGATTTGACGGAATGATCCGTCGAGCGACTGGTTGCCAGGAGTGTAGGTGATAGTGTACTGATTCCGGATGTCATGCGCCACTTGATGCGCGATGCGCTCCACATCGGCCAATTCTTTGGGATAGTAAGCTTGGCCGCCGGTAGCTTCGGTAAGCAGATCGAGAGCACGTTTGGCCTGCTTGGCTTCGCGCCGTTCTTCTTCACTGAGCAGGCCGATCGCGTAGACAGTGACCTCGCTCTGCTGGGCGGTCTTAACCAAATTTTCGAGGCTTATTATGCTGGCATTATCATTGCCGTCGGTAACGACTAGGATGACCTTCTTGTCCTTTTTCGCCTTTTCCTTGATATGGTCGACTGACATTCGTACAGCGTCGCGCATGGCCGTGCCGCCGCGGGAGTCGATCTTACTCAAAGCCTGATCCATTTTCTCAGTGCTGTTGGTAAAGTCACAGTCGAGATAGGAGTCATCGTTGAAGTTGACGACGAAGGCTTCATCTTCTTTGTTGGAGTCTTTCACAAGCGCGAGCGCCGCGGCCGCTACCTTCTGCCGCTTATCTCGCATGCTGCCGCTGTTGTCGATGACCAAACCCATGGAGACGGGAACGTCCTCACGCTTGAACAGCTTCACCTGTTGCGGAACGCCGTTCTCGTAAACCTGGAACGCGCTTTGCTGCAACGTGGTGATCAAGCGCCCGCTTTTGTCGAGCACGGTGACCTGCAGAACCACCAAACGCGTATCGGTACGGAAAACCGCCTGATCGTCCGGCTTCTGCGCCACGATGGAACTAATGGCTGCTAGCGTCAGAAATAAGCGAGCTGCATAAGAAAGCATCAATCACCCTGCCAGCTTTCTCCCCTGTCCTGTCGATCAAAAGTGGAAGCCGATAGTAGCCGTGATCGCGCGTGGCGAAACGTAGTGCGTGCCGCTGAACGTCGAGAGGAAATTGTAGAGCGCCTCTTTATTCGTCAGATTGACCACGGCCAGACGGGCGCTCCACTTGTACTTCTCCGTGTGGAATAGGTTGTCATCGCCCACGGCGATGTCAAACAGATTGCGCGGTTGAATGCGGGGCGGGTTGTGGTCGTCGTCTTCCGTGCCCGCGGCCGGAATGGATACCAGCGTCGAACCGTACATGGAGGCCGGGCAGAGGCCGGTCGGGCTGATCGGAGTGGTCGGTGTTGCATGCACGGTCCCGCAATAGAGTCCCCCTTGGAACTGTTGATCCGGCGTGATACCGGAAACGTCCACCACGCTGTCAGTTCCATTTGGTCCGTTGGCGCAATTGCCGCCGGCGCAGGGTACCGGACCGGCCACGAGTCCGCTGTCGTATCGCCAGTTAAAGCCGATCCACGGAAGCTTCTTCGATGGCTGATATTGCACGTGCCCGGTTGCATTGTAAAGTTCGTCGTGATCGATGCGGAATACGCTGACCGCACCGGGAGTTGCGCCGATACCGGCGATTTGCGGGCCGAAGAAGCGGGCCGCCACGCTGGATGTCACCATAAAAGCACTCAACCCGTGGAAGTTGGGCATCGAGAGACGGATCGCATATCCGGGAATTTTGGAGCTCTGCCACTCGATCGGATAGGTGATCGGCGTGTTGCCCAGCACACTGAAGTCGAAGGCTTTGTGAGTGTACTTCCAGATGTATTCCCCATCGATCACCAGGTACTTGCCGAAGGCCTGCTCCAGGCCGGCGTGGAACTCATTGCGATGGCCTGGGCTCAGCGGCGTAGTGGTCACGCAAGCGCCGCCCGCAACCAGCGTCTGGAGTGCAACGATCGCCGGCTCCGTGCATCCTAGGCTGGCCAGCACTAGGTTCTCGTTGAACGGGCTCTCCATGGTGCGGGCATAGGATACCCGCAGAATGGTGCTGGTTGGCTTGAGGTTGTAAGCAATACCTAAGCGCGGTTCCCCTTGCGCGGCACTGGTAATGCCATTGTATTTGTCGAATCGCAGGCCCAGGTTGAAGGTCCAGTTGCGGACAGTGATCGTATCCATGGCGAAAAAGGCGAATTCCTTGATGTCGGCATGGCCGTAATAATTCAAATCGCCGCTGGTGCTATTCGGACAGCCGTCGGATGCAGGCAGGGACGCCGTTCTGGTCAGGTCGTAACAGCCAAGAAGCGGAATAAATGCCGGAACCGATCCCTGGCCGGTGTTGGGCTGTAGCACTCCCGTGCAGTCACCCGGGTTGGTGAGCAGAGGGTTTGTGTCAGCGCTGCCGTCAGCATTCAGGCAAGGGGCGTTCGCTGTGGGATCGACCAGGCCGAAAGCATCCCTCTCCGTGAGAAAGGTATGCTCATAAGTGGCACCGATCTTGATGTTGTGAATGCCCTTGACGTAAGCCAGGTTGCTGCGCACGCCGGCATTTGTCAATCGGCGATTCTGGCCCACGGTCGCGGACTGGAGATCGGGGGTAAAATCCGCGAACGGGTTATCGCTTGGATAGTAGTTGTATTGATCCTGCCGCACGAAGCCGCCGAACGTGAACACGGTATTAGGATTGAGCAGGCGAGTCCATACAGGCGCTATGTTAAACGTGCGGATCTTCGACCGTTGATCCTCAACGCCAACGGGCAAGCCGTTGGGGCCGAGGCCGCCATTATTGACTACAAGCCCGGTCCAGGCAGTGGCGTTCTCTGCGTCGTAGGTATTGGGCGTCTGGAACCAGGAGCGAGTAAACTGTAAATTTGCCGTGATTGTATCGTTCTGGGTAGGTTTGAAATCGACCCGGTCGAAGAAGTTTTCCTCGTTGCCGTGATCGTGAAAAACCTGATACTCCGGGCCATCGAGGAATCGGCCCGAGTTCAGACCATTGGCGGAGATGAAATTTCCCCACTTGTTATTGCCGTAGGAGAGATCAAAGCCGCCGTTGGCAGTGCCAAAAGTGCCGTAAGAAGCCGTTACATCGCCATGGGGCGTAGTAACTCCGAGGCCCGAGCGGGTGGTTACCACAATCACCAGACTGGTCTTGCCGCCGTACTCCGCCGGGGGCGCGCCTTCGAGGACTTCCATCGATTGGACTGAGTCGACGGGCAACTGATTCGAGAAGACCTTGCTTTGCTGATCCGTAATCGGCTGGCCATCAATCGAGAAAGAGTTCGAAGCGTGATCCCCGAGCCCGTGAAAAAGGCCGTTTGAGTCGGCCGCGGCCCCCGGGGTAGCCAACGTAACTAGTGAACTGAGTTCGGACGATTGACTCTCCAGTGGAAGCTTGTCGAACAAATCCCGGTCCACGTCCGTGTGCGTATTAGGATCGTTCTCGATGAGATCCGCACCACCCTCCACTGTCACCGTCGTCGTCGAGGCGCCGACTTTCAGGCTGATCTTCAACCCAACTGGTATCGCTGACCGCACGTCCACGTCCTGCGTACCAGTTTGAAAATTGGCCGCAGTCACGGTCAAGTGATAAGGATTATAAGGAAGGTTATCGAACTCAAAGTGTCCCTGGCCGTCGGTCGTCGTGCTGCGGTTGTATTGGGATACGGGATTCTGAATCTCGACCGTGGCGCTTGCGATGGCAGCGCCAGACTGGTCCAGAACCGTTCCGCGAATCGTTCCGGACGACGATTGGGCATAGCTCAATACACCGCAACTAAAGGTAACGGCGAGGCAGGCAAGAATAACCGAAGCAAGCTTAAGCATTCTTCGATTGTGTATAGAAGCCGGAACAATACTCAAGAACAATCTGATGGGCGGCCCAAATGACCGGTGAACGATCTGGTCTCCGCCGTGGGCGGACAATAGCTAATCCCTCCTCCAGACCTCTCATACCGAGGGCTAAGCAGCGGAAAGCGGGACCCCCAGTGATTATTTCGTTTTGAGCGTTGATGGCTAAGATCGGTCCGCTGCAAGCTTTGTCGCAGCTTCACGACCTTAGAAGTTGCCGAATACTCTGTCCTTGACGCTTGCTCGCAATGAACTCTTGGTCGTTACTGAGGGTAATCAGCCATCTCTGGCTGCTGAGGGCACTCATTTTCCGAATGTGGTCGGCATTCACCAGCGCATTTCGGTGAATGCGTCGGAAGCTCGTATTCATCAGCCGCTGATCGAGCACTTTGAGCGTTTGAGTGGCGAGATATTTCCCCTTCGCCGTCAGAATCCAGACTAGGTCCCCATCGGCCTGAAATGCGTAAATCTCATCGGCGCTCAACAGAAAGTACTCATCACCGATCTTGCCGACGATTCGTCTTGCTCGTGGCGCAGCGGGGTCGGTAATCTCCTGAATCTGTGCTATCCGCTCAACTGCCTGTGTGCCCGTAAGCCGCCGCGCACGTTCTACCGCTTCCGACAGACGCTCGTATCCGACAGGCTTGAGGAGGTAATCCACCGCACCTGCCTCAAAAGCCTGCAATGCATGCTCGTCGTAGGCAGTCACGATGACAATAACGGGCATATGCGGCCCTTGCTTTAAGTGACGTACAACCTCAAGTCCGCCCATTACCGGCATCTGCAGATCCAGAAGTACAAGATCAGGTTGATGCGCGGCAATCTGCTCCAGGGCCGCATCCCCATCGCCGGCCTCTCCTACAATCTCGACATCCTCGATCGACTCTAGGTCTTCGCGGAGAACTTGTCGAGCTATCGGTTCATCGTCCACGATTAACGTTCTCAAGGTCATGCTCGACACCAATGCTCAGATCTTTTTAGCACGTGAGCCTATAAGTGCTGAATGATTTCTCATGAGTGGACCAGCTTAATTGGTGAGTGGCCTGAACTGGCTTGTGGCCGGATCTGGCGCATTCGCTATTCGGTGCCTCCGAGCAGCAAGAGTCCGATCGTGTCACTCCCTCCACCGCTCGCGCCTCGAAGTGTGGACTGGAGGTAGCCGATTGCATACACTCCGGGAAGATGCTTGTGCCTCTGACGCTCCAAAGGTTGACGAATTGATCCGCTGAATTCGAGGACTACGGGAAGATCCTGACGCGTGCTCTAAGACGTTAGTAGTTGGAAGTTAGCTTACCAACTCCCGAGACGGGGACCGGGGAGGTGCTGATCAGGGCTCTGGACGAGTCGGGGACTCGGACTAACCTAGGCTGGCGCCTCGTGTGCAGAGCCAATCCGCGAAGCAACGGGGCCCTTTGCTAGACGATGATGACTGCAGAGTACTTCTCCTGCGGCCGAGGCAAAAACCGTCAACCCCTTAATGCGCGAAACAGTGCACTCCGATCCATATTCCGGCAACAAGAAGAGCCACCGCCGACACAAGACCAACCGACAGCCAGCGAACACGGGCTGGTCGTTTATGCGCTTGGTCTACCAGGTACACCAGATGCGCCGCTTTGATCCCGGCGCCATCGATGTCGTTCCGCAATTCGGCTCGAATCCGCGCTGTGGCCTCGCACATATCTTGCGCGAGCAGTCGTCCTGCCTGATGTTCGACCTTTAACACGGAAGCATCGAATTCGGCGATCCTTCGCGCCACCGCTTCGGAGAGTTCCTCCATCGCGTGTTCGAGCATCAGACGGTTCAACACTACTATCGCGATTGCTGGGTCGTTGTCATCCATGCGGATGGCATATCGCCGCGCCAGTTCGCCGATCAGTCTACCTGTGTCCAGCTCTGCCATGTTCAGGCGAATGGCATCCGTTCGAGTTGCTCGAACAAATCCCGGCGCACGATGTGCAGGCGCGATCTCTGAACGAGCTGGAATTCCGGCGAGGCGATTGCCTCATCAAACGTCAGCTTCTTCTCCCGCATCGTGCGAATCGTCTCTCCGTACGTGTCCGGGCTTCGCTCGCGAATGCCGATGGATGCCAGGACCTTGTCTTGGTGGTCGGTATAAACTTGCATCTCGGTCAGACGCCTGCCATCGCGTGCAATAGGCCCAAAGTATTCGTTGAGCCAGACGACGATGTTGCTCTCTGTTGAAGCCGCCGCGACCGCGGAGAATCCGAGTAGGGTGTCGCTAAGCGTTTCCCCTCCTGTAATCGGAATGTGCAGGTAGACGGTCCGCCCTGCTTCCCGTAGCACGCGGACCACTTGGCTCTCTACCATGTAGGCCCAGAACGGCAGAAATGCGGTGGCTCCACTGTCGACCACAAAAGTACCGCTGGTGGTGGCGAATCGCTCGATCAGTGCGTCATACCTTGCCCGCTGAATCAAACCATTTTCGTTGACTAGCTCGAGTCTCTCCGCGCCGAGAGCCTTGTACTGGCTGAACGATCGGTTGACCGGTTCTCCGTCAATGCAACGTACTGATCGACCGCGACTGACCAGGAATTCAGCCAGCCATGTGGCCACAACGGACTTGCCGACCCCACCCTTGCCGTTGAGCACCAGGTGGACATCGGCAGATGTGCCATCTCCGTTAGGTTTGTCTCTTGCCATTCGAGTCCCTCTACTTACTAAGGAATGGCAAAGGGCCAAACCGGACAGTCAAATCAACTTTTTTTTCGTCGGGTCTCCGTCGCACATGGCTTCGCGGATGTCGTATCGGGGTTTACTCAATGCCCTCATAGCACTTGCAAGCGGATCTTCCCTCGCAGCCGGCGCTTTTTCGGCAGCCGGTACTGTCAGCGGCCGCCTGCTTTGCACAAATGGAGAACGAGTTCTCTCCCGCCGAATTCGGTTAACGTAACTCAGGAAGACCGTATACGACACTTCGACACCGTCCTCCACCAGCCGCTGGTGGATGTCCTTCAGAGTGTGGCCCATCTGCAGTGTAACTGCAATCTCGGGGTACAGACCTCGGAGGAATGCCATTTTGGAGCGCGGCTTCTCATTCTTCAGCTCGCGGAAGCGATGCAACGCTAACTGATGTGTTTTGATCGGGTAAAGCATTTTGAAGCAATATTAACCCAAATCCGCAATAAATAAAGCATTCGAAAGCAACTCAGGAGGCTAAAAGACAGCCGAAAACGTGGAGTGGAACATAAAGGGTTGGGATTCACCGGGCTGTTTTTTCCGACTCTAGTTTCGTTCGATCAGACAGTTAGTGCGGGATGGATTCTTGCGCCGGTGAACCTCGTTCGGGACGCATGCATGTTTTTTTGCTTTTCTTGTCCGAAAACACCCTCTCCCATTCCTTACATATTGAGGAGTGTTTCATGCCACAACGCACCATCCGGTTCTCAGAGACGGCACTTCAACAGATTGAACAGACGGCTAAGCAAAAGGGATTTAAGTCAACCGCAGCAATGATCCGACATGCGATCGACCAGGAACTGACCGGTGGCGACGGTGTCGGGCAACATATCTCCACCACGCTCGACAAGATGCAGGGCGATTTATCACGAATCCAACGGGTCCAGCAAACGCAGTTCGCGTTCGTCGATACTCTCGCCAAGACATTGCTGACCGGGTTGCCCGATCAGTCGACGGTGTCAGTTGCCCGGGGGAAAGAGCGTTATGAGCGCTTCTTGAAGAGCGCCGCGGCCCTCATGTCCAACGGCTTACATCCGATATTGCGGGACGGGGTGGACCGATGAAATTAGACGCAACCACCGCTGCCGACTTACCGGAGCCGAGCCGTGGGCGATAGAAAGCCGAAAGAGTTCCGGCTTCATCCGCGGAAGGCGCGAGCCCGCCAAGCGGCTTCGACCCGAACCTGGTGCTCAACCTACATACTTCTCGTTCGCTATGCCCGACAACTGCGTGCTCAACGTTGCAAGCCGAACGCCCGGCGCTCGGTGCAGTCTCGTCCGCACAATCAGCGGTGCGCGGTGAGAGTGATGTATGCCAAGAATGCCACCCGCGGGCAATGGAAGGCACACGGACGCTATATCGCCCGCGAGAATGCTAGCCAGGGGCGCGCGGTGGAGGCCGGGTTTGACGCGAAAGATCGAGGGATCAATATCGCCGCTCGTCTCGACCAGTGGCAGTCTGCCGGCGATGAACGCATGTGGAAACTCATCGTGTCGCCGGAGTTTGGAGACAAGATAGACCTGGTGCAATTGACACGGGACTTGATGCAGCGCATCACGCGAGATCTCGATACCCGCCTGGAATGGGTTGCCGCATCGCACTTCAATACCGATAACCCTCACGTTCACATCGCACTGCGCGGCGTTCGGGAGGATGGTAAATCGCTCCGTCTCGAACGCGACTACGTGAAACGTGGCATCCGCAGCATTGCTGAGGATCTATGTACCCAGCAGCTTGGGTATCGCACGCAACGGGATATTGCCGAAGCCCAGCGCCGCGAAGTGTCGCAGCAGAGGTTCACGTCGCTAGACCGGTCCATTGCTCGGGACAAGCCAGCAGATGGCGCATCCTCGCATTTCACGGTCAGCCGGAATCCGGATCTGCGAAACCAGAGTGTAGTTGCGCGACTGCGAATGCTGGAGAGCATGGGACTAGCCGAAGCCGCTGGGCTCGACCAATGGCTGGTGCGCCAGGACTTCGAAACCGCGCTACGGGCGATGCAACGTCTCGGGGACCGGCAAAAGATTCTCGCCGCACACGGCGTGCCGTATCGGATGCACGGCTACCGCTGGTTATGTTTGATCTTCGCCATTGCACGACTCTCGAAGGCCGGGTACTGGCGCATGGTGAAGATGAAGGAAGTGGCCGCAGCTTCATGATGCTGGAGGGCACCGATGCCAAGGTGCACTGCATCTATCACACGCCTCGGATGTCAGAGGCGCGTGGCCGCGGCGGACTGCGGGCAAACAGGTTTGTGCGTCTGCGCAAGCTGTTCGAGAACGGACGCCCGCTGCTTGAAATCGACGAACTGGGACATTCTGAAAAGATCCTGAGTGATCGCCGGCACCAGGAAGAACTAGCAACGCAGCTCCTACGACGCGGAACGTCGCCAGCTGAGTACGGCTGGGGTGGCTGGCTGGGGCGCTACCAAGCGGCCCTTCACAAGGCGGCTGCGGAACGCGCGCGCCAAATCGATCCTCTTGAGCAGACCCTGAAGCCTCACCGAGAACGAGACCGTTCACCGGGACGCTAATCCTCCCGAAAGGCAGTGGGGTTACAAGTCGCAGGGCCCGCCACTCTTGGTCCCGTCCAGCCTCTCCTTGATCTCCTCCGCGGTCCACCCACGGAGGTAGAGGTCAAGCAGCTGTCCCAGTTCTTCGTTTGCGCGCAGAGCATCAACGTCGAGGAGATCGTCACCTGCGCGTGAACAGGCCACAGAAACTACCGGACAAACTCCCCGAATTTCCCGGTCCAGGTCGTCAAGCGATTTGCTCAGTTGCCGTCGAAACCCCGGAAGATGGACCCCCAAGGCTTCTAGAACAATGGCGATCCATCTGCGCGTCCAGTTCAGCATAGATCCCTCTAAATCAATAAGAGTTGGGGGAGGGGAAAGTCCGCAAAACTGAGCGAATATTCTTGTTGACCGTGAAGTGGTACTACTCTCGGTCCCAGGGAATGGCAGAAATCGCGAAGCCCGTTGGCCTAAAGGGCGGAGTCTATATCGCGGAGACCTCAGGTCGCAGGATGTCAAAAGAACCTCAGGAATCGAAAAAATATCTGTAAGCGAATCCGGCACACCGGTCCAGCATCAGCCAGGCAGCCATGGATCTTAACAATGATCTGGAGATACCGCCGAAGACATGGTAAAAATGTCAGGCGCGACTTCTGTAACCTCCGGCATCCGCTGCGGACTGGTCGCCGCGTTAAAATGAAGGAAGAGCCATGACGTCCTTGACCATCGAACTTCCAGACGAGCAGAAAGCTGCGCTCGCGGCCAAAGCGCAGGCAAAGGGCATGTCCGCCGAGCAATATGCCCAGCAGGTACTGGAACACGATCTTGCGCCGGAGTGGCTTCGGAATTCCTGGGCAACCTCCAAAGAAGCCGGGCTCGATCAACTTTCGGCAGAACAGATCGACGTCGAGATTGCGGCCGCCCGGAAGGCACGCCATGAATCCCGATCGCAACCGGGCTCATGATCCGAGTCGTTCTCGACACAAACATTATCGTCTCAGCTTTGTTGCAACCTCTTGGTCCGCCCGCTCAGGTATTTGTGTTCGCCCTCAACGGCTCAATTCAACTGTGCGTCAGCGGAAGCGTCTACGCGGAGTACGAAGAAGTCATCAGTCGGCCCCGCTTCGGGCGCACCGCCGACATCATAGCCGCCACGCTTCAGGCCATCCGTGAGAAGGGGATATGGGTCCGGCCGACCCAGCGGGTGAAGGCATGTCCCGATCCCGATGACGACATTTTTCTCGAATGCGCCCAGGCGGCACGGGCAGATTATCTTGTGACCGGAAATCTCAAACACTTTCCTGCTTCGTGGGAGGGAAGCCGGATCGTCACGCCACGGTGGCTTCTCGATACCTTATCAACCGAAAAATCCGCAGGACCATCGAAAACGCGGCCATGAGAAGGGCAGGGACCGCCCGACGCACCAAAGCGCTGAACCGCTGCGAGGGTCCGGCACATAAACCCGTGGAACGAAGCGCGCAACTCTGGTCCTTGCCAGCGTGCAATGGTCTAGGGAGGATTTCCGGGCTGCGAGGCAGAGGGCCGGAGGGCAGGGGGCTTCGGGGCAATCTAGGGCAATGGGAAGCTGCATCGACGGCAATCTCGGTATCCTCGGCAATACGGATTCCGCAAGTTACGGACTACTTTGGTGCGTCGAGTGTCCCACTCCCTCTCTCTCCGTCGTGGCGGTCAAGACTTAAACGCTTCCACGAGGCCGTTGAGAGGCATCTGCGTTTTTTGGACACCGGCGGCGGTTAGAGGATTTCAGAGTTACTTATCCTGTGCACCAACAGTATGCCAAGAACCATCAGAAATGAGGCGAATGCGCGGCGAACGCGGCAGGGCCGCAGAAAATCGTGTATTGATTCCAAGCGAGTTTTGGTGAGCCGGGCGGGACTCGAACCCGGACACTACTCTGAGAGTACGCAACTTATTGATTTCATTAAACGCAAGAAACGCTAAAATCGCTTCTTCCGCCGAAGTGAGGTACACAGCGGGTACACGGACCCCGAATTCTCTAGTTGGCCGCCCGACGGAGATTGATAAAATATGTTAGAAGCAGGTTCGAGGGAATCAACAAACCTACAAAACCGGCGCCCATTGATTGGCTAGGTGGGTACAAATTGGGTTCCCATTCACGCTTGGTATGACGCGGGAATTGCATCCAGATCTGGATGTGCTTTCAGCCCGTGCAGAGTGCCGGGCGTCGCGGCGGAGCCGGGATTTGAACCCGGTTCGCTGTGTGCCAGCGCGTGCCATCTAGTGCTAAACAGTTGAAAATATTCAGGCCGAATTCCGGCGTTGTCCAGCCAGTACAGGCATGTCTTGCTGCGGCGGCAGCACTTGGTAGCACTGCGGTCCGGAAATCCGAACATCGCCGTTAAGGGCCGGCATCCCGCTCGAGAGCGAACGGCCAACCTGCGAGCACCTTGATCGTGGTTGCTAACTTGTCGGGCGGTCCGGACGGAACCTAGATCAGAGTTTTTTCAGGAATTGACGATACGCGCCGTTGTTGAACGTGGTCCACGGTTCGAAGCCTCTCTCCGTATATAGCTGGTACGCGAAATCGATGTTTGCTTTGCAGTCCAGCAGGTCTCGAAGATTGACTCCTGCGCGGTTCAAGTGCACCGTGTTGATCTGGAAGTAGCCCCAATCGAGCGTGCCGTCGGAGTTGTAATGATAGATCTCGCATGCACCGCGCGGGTTTTCTGCACGTTGCACCGCCAGTGCGATGCGGCATGCCGATCCGAATTTGTTACAAGCGTATTGCTGGTACGCCGTCAACCTGCGGCCAAGTTGATCGGCTTGGGCCGCGCCTGCTTCCTCTGCCGAATCTTTTGTCGCAATGACCAGCGGCCACCGGAATCGGATGCGCACTGGTGATTGCAGGGTGAACGTGTATCGAGCCTGTAGCACGACTGCGGCCACCCCGATTCCTCCAGCCAAGAAGAGCAGTAATCCCAGGCGTCTCGGCAAAATTCGTTGTGGCTTCGATCGCCGGCCGTGCGCCCGCTTCGGTACCGTAGCTGTCAGAGACATCGGATGCCACCCGTGGATCGCCGAGATACCTGGGCAGAGATATTTCGTGAAGGCTGTTGAACTGATCGCAAAGGCGGAGGATTTCGCTGAAGCATTCTCGGATCAGATTACTACAGCGGCTTGGAACGCACCCGAGTGGACCGGCAAGGAAGGCGTCGCATGGCATGACGCAAGCCGAGTTGACGTTTCCCAATTCGGCCGTGGAAACGTCCCTCTGTCCGAGTAGCCGACCTCGTCCGGAGCCCTAACCAGCGCTTTCCACAACTAGGGTTGGGAGACAAGCGCGTCAACCGGGCGGCGATTACAAGTCGCAGGCGCGTTTTATCAGGACGAAATCGCGCCTTCCCAGATTGCACTTCAGGCTCGCGCAAGTGGGCCTCAGTCTGCTCTGAGCGTGGAACTTGAACACTGGGGAGGCTACCGTCACGGCGGTCCGGCTTCAGTTCACTTGACTGACGAGTTCTGACGGCACGCGTGTTAATCAACGCGACCGACGCAGGATAGCCTCGCGAGTTGAGTTTACCTCCATTGGCGGAATATGTTGGATGTAACCTGCATTCGCTGCTTGCAGCTTCCACCCGTTCAAAACACATCGCACCTGCTGGTGAACGAGCCCGTACCAGGCACCGATACGAGTGCAGTTCCATCCCATCACAAAGTAGAGCAATACTATCTTGTGCTCCAGACCGGGCTGGCCACAATGTCGAAGGGTTGGAATCTGGGAGGGAAAGCTCACCCAGTTGGCTCTAATGGCTTTCCGCAAATTGCTGATGTCCATCTCCCGGATATCCTGGTTCCAAACGCTGGGATCGGGTGGTCCCACCTCATGCCGCAGGGCGGCTTCTCGTCTTACGAGCTCTTGCTGCCGCTCGCGCGGTAGCCACGCGGTTGTTTTACACGTGACGCCGGACAGCGGTAGCCGATCGCTATTCGGCCGATCCTGGACGATACCCTGAGGTGTGGTCCTACGATAAACGTGGAGTTCTCCGGAGATACCTTCACCAGATGAGAGGCGCTGATACGCGGCCCTCTGTCCGTGCGACCACCTCGCGCTGTCTACGCGCAGCGCCCACCAGCGGTTTTCGATATACACGCGCACCAAGGGCTGGCCTTTGGCAATCGCTGGCTTCCATGCGTGATCTGGGAGGATCAATGGCGTCGTCTGACTCCATGCCTGCTCGACTGCAGCACCGAATTCCCGCTCCCCGGTCCCAGCCAATTCCGCAACCATCATGGTAAGAGTCCTGAGCCGGTATCGCTCGCGCCTGCATTTGCCACAAAGAACCAGCTGTCCGCCACTCTGCCACGAGCGCCGCGCTGGTTCCTCTGGTCTGAGCCGCCCACAGAGGTAGCACCTCATGGCTCTTACCTCAGGTTGCAGGTGCCTGGCGATGGCCACAGAAGCAGCCATCGCCAGCTCTTTAAGAGCTAAAAGTCGAGCCGCAATGCAAGTTGGCCCGTGCGATTACCTCCGAGGCCTTGGGGCAGGGCGGCCTGCAAGACCCCGAAGGAGGCAGGGTTGCCGATGTTCAACGCCGGCGGAGCGAAATTGGTGTGATTCAAAACATTGGTGAACGTCGCTTCGAAGCGAACATGCACCCGCTCGCCAATATTGAATCGTTTGGCCAAGCCTGCATCCACATCGATCATACCGGGCCCTTGCAGAATGCCGACGCCGCAGTTGCCGAAGCGTCCGGCGCCGGTGGGCGGCAGGGCGAAAGCGCTCAGGTTGAAGAAATTTTGAGTTGTCTGGTTAGAATATGGGTTACCTACACAGTCCGGACGCGCAATGGCCCCGCCGGTGTTTCGCACGATCAAATTGGTGTTCGATTGATCGTCGGCTGCCGGCATCGTAGGCGTCAGCCACTGGCCGGTTTGTATCGTCGTGACTGTACTGAGGGCCCAGCCGCCGATGATTGGATTCAGGAATCCCGGTCCCGCGAAAGTTTGCCCCTTTCCGAACGGCAATTGGTAGGCGCCTGTCAGCATGAAGCGTTGGCGCGGCATGCCCACCACGTTGCCGCGGTCGTACTTTATGTCATAAGCATTGGCAATTTCCACGGCGTAGGGCTCTTCGCCTGCGTACGCGGTTGGAGCATCGGTGCCTTGCGCGTTGCTGATATTTTTCGCGAACGTGTAGTTCGCCTGGAAAGTGATGCCATGCGACGCTTTATGGGTGAGTTCCACGATACCCGCTTCATAGTTTTGGTTGCCGATGCTTTCCGACTCCATCAACAAATTCCAGTTCTGGAAGGGCGCACGGGGATCGACGACTGAGTATCCGTTGTTCGGAATGGTGTAGGGGGTCGTGCTCGCCGGAATTTGGTTCCGGTCAATGGTGATGGGAAGGTGGTAGGCGCTTTGGCCGGTGTAGCTCAACCGGACCGTCGTGCTGGGTGTCAGTTCCCGTTCCACGGTCAAGTTCCATTGCGCTGACGAAGGATCCTTCCAGTACGGATTGTTTGCCTCCTCAAAATCGCCGCCGCCTAAAGTTGCCGGTGCGCCCGGAGGAGAAGTTTGCGGAAACTGGAACGCCGCAACACCGTTCCTGACAGAATTGTTGTAGGTGAGCAGGTCCGAGAGGGCGATGATGCCGCTGTTGAAAGACATAGGGCCAAGAGTCGTCATGGTATAGATGCCAAAGCCGGCGCGAATGACCGTCTTGTTGTCGTTGAACGGACGGTAGGCGATGCTCACGCGTGGGTCAAAATCGCGCCAATTCCAGTCCCGAAGGCCTTGAGGAATCCCCGCCTGGCTCGCGGTCTCGATTTTCGAACACGGGAGGAGCGAGGTCTTACCCGGAAGCGAACATGCGTTGAATCCTTGAAGAAATCCAGTGTATATCTGCTGGAGGAGCGGATTGTTTGCGATAAAGGGATAGAATTTGTCCGGAACGACGACGGTCAGGTTGTTCCCTTTCGTAAGATAGGTAGCTATATCTCCATTGGTCTCCTGAAACGGCGGTAGCAGTTCCCACCGTAATCCGAAATTGACCGTGAGATGGCTGTTGACCTGCCATGCATCTTGACCGTATGCGCCCCATTGCACGGTGCGTGCATCCATTTGTGGGCCCGTGACCGCGAAGTAAGACGGGTTCGCCAAGCCGAGGAGAAAGTCGCCGATGGAGTACCCGGTCAAGGAACCGCTAAAGGTGAAGTTGCCATAGTCGTCGGACGGGAGGAAGTACATAAGGGCGTTGTAATGCTCTCTACGGGCATCCATTCCAAATCGGAGCGTATGCTTGCCCAGGATCTTAGTGATGTTGTCGGTGAACTGGGTGTTCCCCGAAATGGTTTGTCCAACCCGGTCCTGCCCGATCGTGGTAACCGTGCCGTCGGAGAAATTGAAGGTCGGGAAGGCATCGGCCGTGGCGTGCGAGGCAATGTTTACGGCATGATCGTAGACCAGCCCGAGTTGAGAAATGGCCGTGGCCCCCTGGATGGGGAAAGTGTCATTCTCGTTGTAGTTGGTGAACCCGAAACGGAATTCGTTCAGCAGCGTCGGAGTAATTGCGTAGTTATAGGAAACTACCAGACTACGGTTCTTCTCATTCGCTCCGTCATTGGGCAGAAAATTGTTGGCCGGTGCAACAACTCCAGCGTCGTTGTACTCGGTATAGAACGCGTTCTTGGAACTGTAGCGGACGTAAAGCTGCTGTTTGGAAGTAATGTTCTGATCGAGCCTGATGTCCAAGGCGTTGGAATTCGACGGGGTCGGGACCAGAGCCTGGTAGTTGTAAGAGGGGTTAAGGACGCCCAAATTGGCATTTGGCAGCGGATAATACTTCAGCAGGGCCTGGGCCACGGGATTGATACACGCCTGGCAGGAGCCAGTCGGAATGGTGTTGTTCGGGAACGGCTGACCCGTGAATGGGTTCATCACAGGCAGTCCGCTTGTTCCAACCAGAGCGTTCAGATTGCCATTTCTCTCCGCTGCTGTCGGGACCAGAAGCTGCTCGGGGTAGGACTGAGTCTTGCGGTTTCCCTCATAGTCCACGAAGAAGAACGTCTTGTCGCGCCCGTGGTACAGCTTGGGAATGGTGACCGGTCCGCCCAGACTGCCGCCAAAAGTGTTGAATGTCCGCGGCGCCTTCACCCCGAAGTTCAGAACGTTGGCATCCAGACCGCCGTCCTGAAAATATTCGAACCCACTGCCGTGGAGCAGGTTCGTTCCACTCTTGGTCACGAAGGTCACGTCGCCGATCTGGGCGAATTCCGCGTTATTGTTGAACGCGGTGACTTTCATCTCGGCGATTCCTTCCAAGGACGGGTAGGCGTCCTGCAGCGCACCGTTCATACGCACGTTGGCTGTCGAAATCCCATCCACTGCAAAGCCCACCTGCGCCGAAGTCGCACCGCCCACGGCAATGTTGCCCTGCGAGTCCCTGGTCACCGAGGGAGATACAGCCAGAGCCGCCAGAGGGCTGGTGGACACAGCTCGGGAGTTAATCGGGAGCTGGGTTATATCGGTGTTGGCTTTAGAATCTGTGAGCGTGCCGTTCTCCGTATTTATCGACAGCGGCTCGGCTTGTACCTCAATCACCTCACTCGCGCTTGCGACCGCCAACTTAAGATCGAGACGGATGTCCTGTCTCGCAGCCAATTCTATTTTGTCGGCAACCGCATTGGCGAAACCTGGTTTCGCGACCGTCAAACGGTAGATTCCTGGCTTAAGATTTTCGAAGAGGTAGTTTCCCTCTCCGTCACTAATGGTAGCGGACTCCGTATTTTCCCCCACGTTGTGGAGCGTAATTACCGCCTGCGGCAGGGCGGCCCGGGATTGGTCCTGTGTGCTGCCGCGGATGCTGCCGAATGTGGACTGAGCACTAAGGTTCGGCAGGTTCACCAGGAAGATCGAAACCAGCCCCGACCATATAATTCTTCGAACGATATGCAAGTTCAGTAAACTCACGTGCGTACCTTTCCCGGGTGACGCGGAGACACAGGTCCCCACCTCAACCTCTCTGAGTTTTGTTTTTGTGTTCGCTAATCTCTTGAAGGTCTCAACTTGGAGAGCGAGTTCGGATCTAACTTTCGGGTCAGTATATGCGGGTTGACATTAGGAAAACATAAGGAGCGCATCAAGAAACCATAAAAGTCGATCGGTTTTTTTAATTAGCCAGAAAACGTCTGTTTATCGATCCGCCCGGCGGATTGAGCCGAAGCGGCCACCATGTTCGACGAGACAGAGCGGCACTTGCTTGACTGTCAAGGTCAGCAGTCCGGTTCACAGGTCGCCATGATACAGTAGCGCCCGCCCTCGCGGTCGCGGATTACAAGTTCGAGGAAAGTGCCGGGATTCGCGGCGGCCATTCGGCCAGGGTCTCTGGTTGCTTCGGGGCCGCTACGTCTGACGCGCATCTCGCTCATTTCCTTCACACGGGCCAGAAGTCGTCGCGTTCGCGGAGATTATTCAGCCGCGGGCGCCACCCGCGGACGGTGGCAACGGATATCCGCAAGATCTCCGCGACTTCTTGTTCGTCTACGAGCTGGGGCAGAGTTCTTTGAAGCGTTGACATTTGATCCCTTCCAGGCTGGCTATATTGCCCAACCGAAAGAAGCGTAGCGCTCCTCATTCAGCGAGGAGCAAGGTGAAAAAACGCGAGGAAAGGTGAGGAATACGGAGAAAATTCAGGGCCTCGCCTGAATCAGTTCTTTATTTTTCAGGAGTTCTATAAAGTCCGCGGGATTCATCGCGAGTATCCGGCGGAAGTTCCGCTGGTCTTCTGCGGTTGCCCCACGAGTCGTTCCTGGAAGGCGGTCCTGTCCTGCTTGCCAGTACTGAAACTGTCTCGGGCGTTTGTGCCCGCCCGCGAGCCACATGTGCGTTCTAATAATCCGCACCGGAGCGATTTCGTTACACCGGCCAAGGAACTCGGTCACTTCCTCGCGTCGACTCACTAGGGCGGTGATGGCGTCGCTGGCCACCGTTGCCGGTAGCGGTTGCACGAGCCCGGTTTCGTTTGATGCAGCTCCAACCTCTTTGCTCTGGTCCGGCGCGGCCACTTCGGGGCTACTGACGCAATCACTGGACGGGGATTGTGATTCCTGAGGGGCCACGTTCGGTAGTGATAGCGTTAGCCGTTGCGACTCGTCCGGCTTAGTGGACTCTTCGCCCGTGCCTTTTTCGATCGCGGCTTTTTAGAGCTGTATCCGCCGGTCCAGGACGGCCAGGCGTTCGGCTGTGGGTGGCTCGGACCAATTGTCGGGTCGCGCAGTTCCGGGAACTTTCGGAGCAGTTCAAACCGTCGGTCGTGCACCTTCCTGAGCTTTGCTGCAAGCTGCGCTGGGGCGAACTGTTGGAGTGCCTGGAGATGCTCCGCGTCCTCTTCAGCCGTGTACCGCAGCGCTCCCAGCGCCTTGAATAACTCTTCCATCGCTCCCTCGGCGATTGCCTGAAAGAAAGTAGCCGCCCCTGGGTAGGGTTCCCAGCCTTCGCTCCGGTTCATGACGCCGAGCTAGGCGGCCAACAATCATTCTAATGCCGCGGCCTACCACGGGAGACGTTTGTCGATCACATCGTGCGGCTGAAGAGCGCGGCGCCGCCGAGCCGGGCAACATGCCAATAGCAGACCGTGAAGACACTGAGGGGAAGGATCGGGTCCAGGACTGACCGGCAGAACCTCGGGTGGTTAGTTGAATACCAAGCTCGTACCGCCGGACCGTCCGGTCCAAATGCACGGCAGAGTTGACGACGCTGGGCACCGATTGCTCCTGGGTTGCCACGGCGTACCTGGAAGGTGTCGGAGGAGGCCGACAGCCGAAAGGCTAGTACCTGAGTTGGTAGACTCAGTCTGATCGATCCGCACGAAGCGACGAATGAGCACCCGCAACGACGATCGACGACGTGACCATCCTTCGCGCTATTCCCGCGAGCCGCAACCTATCCAACCGCCGCGCGTTACCAATCAAGAACTCCAGAAATGGATCTCACGCCAGCACGGCTTCGTGCCCGAGAGCGCGTGGATTGTGCACTGCAAGGAGCAGTTCGGCCTGGTAGCACCGGGAACCGCGGCCAACGAGAATCCGTGCCCGCCAGAGAAGGTCGCGGCGATCAAGCAGGCGTTCCGGCGGTTCGGGCTGATTTGAGCGGCTTGGCGGCGAGATTCACAGTGACAGTTTCAATGGACGAGATCGCGACATATGGACAACGACGCACCGTGTTTGATGGGCCTCCAAAGGCCGCTCATGAATTTTACAAGCATCGGCCGACCGGTTCAGGCTCAAAGGAATAGAACGGGACTACCGGTCCGCAGTGCTGCCCATCCCCGGGATGGGAGTGATCCAGGTATAGTCTGGCAGCGTGACGAAAGCCCGCGCTGCGAGCAAGACATCATCCTTATCTTTAACCCGGTACCAGCAGCGAACCCGGAACGGCGCAAATGAGGCCGTCAAGCGCCCCGTAAACCCCACCGCCAAACCCGAGACCAAAACATCCCATTAGGGGCCGCCGCGCTTTGTGTCGCGTCATCGAAAATTCTTCATAACGAAAATGTTGTGCTCCGACCGGTCCCACTGCGAGTAAACGATGGATCTGCCGTCGGGGGAAACAGTGAAACCGTAGAAGGAAGGTTTTTCGAGGGTTGCAATATGTGAGATTCGTTTGGTTTTGAAATCCAGGAACTGGATTTGCGAGGACCCTCCACTCGGAGCAGTAAAGTAAACGCCATGCTCAGCGGGCGCCCAGTTACTCCAGTACTCGGGGCCCGGCCCGTTCGAGACGGCCTTCTCACTGCCGCCATCCACCGGCATAGCCCAGATCCCGCCCAGGGCCTTGCTGTAAAATAGCTGCCGCCCATCCGGAGATTCAAATGGTGTGCTGCCGCCGTTCTTAGTCACCTGGATGGGCGCCGCGCCGGCCACGGCTCCATTCCTAACCGCAATTTTCCAAATCTGAAAGACCTTGCCGCTGTGATTCGACGAAAAATAGAGCCAGTGTCCGTCGCGCGACCAACTGGGGATCACGGTGTCTGCATCCGAGAAGGCCGCGATCGCATGCGGACGCCCGGCCGATATGTCGACAACGTGAATCTCGCTGTGATCGCGAGGACGGTAATCGAACGCGAGATACCGGCCGTCGGGCGACCAGCGGGGGCTGCCGGAGAAGCCCTGAAGAGAAGTCACCTGGATCTGATTTGCGCCGTCGGCGTCGCAGACCCATATCTCTGAATAGCCGGTGCGCCCCGTCTGAAATGCGATTTTGCGGCCGTCCGGTGAAAACTGCGGCATGAGGTTGTACGTCTTAGCGGACGAGACCAAGATCGAAGCCGCGCCACGCGCATGAATCGGGTCTTTCAATTCCAGGCGCCAGAGACTCTGTTGTTCATCGATGTGCTCATAAGCAAGCTGTCTGCCTGACGGAGAAACGGATGGATACCTGGCAACCGGGCCGGCACCCGGGACCGGCTGCGGAACTGCTCCGGACACCGAAACCCGCCAAATAGATGCCAGAGCAGCACGATCCGAAGAAAACAGGATTTCCCTGCCATTTTGCGTCCATATAGGAGAGCCGAAAATGCTCTTGTTATCCGCGGTCACCCGCTTCAGGCGGCCATCCGCCAGCGAAATCACAAACAAATCGTCAACGTAGGTCGGGCCAGCCGATCGGAGAAAGGCTATTTGGCTCCCATCCGGTGAGAAGGTTGGCCGCCGGTCCCTGAAACCTGGAGGGGGGGACGTAAGGAACCGCGAACGTGAATCTTGCAAGGATAGTAAACTGATGGTTCCTTCCTGCCGCGCTGTGTTCCAGTCGGAAACTGCTAGCAGCTTGCCATCCGGCGAGTACGACAAGCCATAATTTTCAGTTGGATAGCTCAAGGGGGCGCGAGCACCCGTGTAAATCCTTTTCTCACTGCCGCCCAGCGCCGATACCACTTCCACGTAAAACTTGTCGCCTTCATCGCGCAGGAAGGCCACCTCGCGGCCGTCTGGCGACCACGCCGGACAGTAGTCGGTCAAGCCTCCCGATAGTTTCAGCACGGTCTGGGAGCCGACCACCGCCACGTAGATTCCGGCTTCGTGCTCCCGTAGGCGGCGCCAGAGGAATGCCACCCGGCTGCCGTCCGGAGAGAAGGCGGGCATGCTCTGCTCGCCGGGAAGGCTGATGAGCGGGAGCACCACGGGCTCGGGAGCGGATCTTTGGGTCATCGACCCCTGGTTGAACTGGTTTCGGAAGAGCAGGATTAACCCAGCACTCAGCAAGACCAGACAGATCGACCCCACCAGCAAGAGTGGCCGTCGTCTTTTGCGCCTTGTAGCTGGCAGTCCGTTTTGACTGGAACCATTTGCCGCGTAATCAGCCGGTGGCGCAACTGACCCGGGAGCGCCATTCGCCTCGACACCAAATCCTTCCGTCCACTCCACCGGCGCGATGAACCGGTAACCGCGGCCGCGCACGGTTTCGACGAAGCGGGGCTTGTCTACCGAATCGCCCAGCACTTCCCGAATGCGATTTACGCATTTCTTCAACGCCAGTTCGTGGTCGACAAATGTGTCCTCTGGCCAGAGCCGTTCCCGTAGCTCATCTCGCGTGACAACCTCTGCCGGCCGCTCCAACATCGCCTGGAGCACCTGGAAAGGTTGGGGCCCGAGTTTCTGGCGGAGGCCTGCCCGATGCAACACCCCTTCGCGAAGGTGGACTTCGAAGATTCCAAATCGAGCAATACGATTCGGGTTACACGGCGCACTCATCTAAAGCACCCACCGCAAAAGAGGAACGCAGTGTAACACCGTTACAAGTGCGGATGCAATGCGGCGCCGCCCGGGAACCAATTCGTAACCCAGCCTCACTATCAATAACTTGCACGAGAACCTAAAAACCACGCAACGAGTTCTTGATTCATTGGCGAGGAGGTGAAAAAGTGGCCCCCCTGGGTGTTAGCCGCCGGGAACGTTCCTGCGCCCCCGGACAGTCGAGCAGCAAAGTGAACGGAGGAATCGTAAAGTGCCTAATCACCGCAGGATTATCGAGTGTGCAGCGGCCTGCATCTTCTCGTTCGTTTCTGTCTTGACAATCGTCCCGTGCGCGTTCTCAGACTCGCTCGCGGTATCGATCGGGACATCCGCATTGTCCGGAACTTCCGGCACACTGGCATTCGATTTCATCGACTCAGACGGCTTGGTGAACAACTCCGTATCGGTCATAAACTTCGCTTCAGACGCCACGTTAAGCTCCGGTATATCCACGGGCGCAGTCAATGGCGCGTTGCCTGGAACCGTGACGCTGTCGGATGCCGGTTTCTTCAATGAACTATTAGTACCCGCGGTCTTCGGTTCTTCGATTAGCTTCACTCTCGATTACACCAATGCCGCCGGGGCGCCGCCCGACAGTTTTACTTTCTTTCTTCTCGATGCCACCGCTTTCAACTCGCTCGTAACTACTGATTTGTTAGGAGATGCACTTCTGGAAGTCGACATGACGGGCGGCTCAACAGGCTCGGTTTTCCTGGCGAGTACGATCATCCCAGGGGTGACGATTTCACTGGGCTCAGGACCACCGCCGCCGCCCCCTACCGTTCCAGAACCAGCCTCCCTTCCCCTGATCGTCACGGCCGGCCTCGCGACAGGTCTCTTAAGTCGCAAAACGAAAAAAAAATCACTCAAACGCAAGCCGGTTTGAGTGCGGACGGTATCTCACGGAGGAACTCATGCACCACTCATATTCTATTCGATGGTCCAGCAGCCTGTTGTTGTTGCTCGCCTTTGCCGCGCCACGCACCAGCAATGCGCAGTATGATGTCCCCAGCATCGACGCCGACGTTCAAGTCAGTTTTTCAGGACTGGTATTCGATCGTCTCTCGAACACTTTCGACACGACGGCAACCATCATGAACACCTCCACCCAGACACTCACGGGCGAACTGTCATTCGTGCTGCCGTCGATTACCCCGACAAGTGTTACACTTCAAAACGCAGCGTGCCTCACGCCCAACGGCCAGCCGGTGCTGCTGGATTCTTTTCCCGCGGCCGGTCTCGGGCCGGGCCAAAGTCTACCCCCGCTGCTGCTGCAGTTCAGCAATCCGGCTCAGGTTGGGTTTACCTATACGCACACCGTCCTCGCCGGTAACGAATGCAGCGCGGAGATCATTCTGCGGGCGTTCGAGGACTCCCGAACGCTGCCGGACGTCAATACGGTGCAGCAAACCTTGCAAGAGTTCGCACCCGGATACTGTCTGGCTACATTGCCGCTAAATCCACTTACTTTAAGTCAAGCGATGGCCTCCATACAGCAGAAGCTGGATCAAGTCGCGGGGGCTGGCGCATTTGAATCGGCACTCGCCGCCACTGCGCAAACGAATCAGGAGGTATTGACGGCGATGGCCGTCGGCGCCACAGCCGACAAGCTCGGCCCGGCGGCGCTTGTCGCCTTACTGGCAGCTCATCAAAACGATCCCATCAATCCAAAGCACTTAGTCAATGCGGCCGGCGCCGCAGAACTGTTGGGTTTGCCCAACGAGGCGCTGGCGTTGTTAGACGCGGCGGATGCCCTCGGCGGGGATTTCGGCTCACCGATGGGAATCAACGGCAATGCAACCGCACTCAACAACCGAGGCTATGCTCTACTCCTGACTGGCCAATTCTCTCAGGCGCAGACGGCATTGAGTAGCGCCGTCGCTCTGGAACCACACCTTGCGGAAGCGAAGAAGAATCTGGGCATTGCCCTTCTCTGCCAGGGAAACGCACCCGCAGCGGCCCAATCTTTCCAAGCCGGGATGAGACGCACGCCTTTACAGCCGAATCTCGATCAGGTTTTTGACCTGTCGAAAGGGCTCGCTGCCAACCTGCCTCCCGTACCATACCCGGCCGTCCCCGCGCTGTTCCCCAGTTATCAAAACGTATGGAAGCAGTTATCAACCGAAGAAGGTAGCCAATTCAACAATTACGAAAGCCGGATAGCAGCTATCAATCAGCAAATAAACCAAAGCGACTTGGGCTATACCACTCCTCCAATGACCTTGGAGCGTGAAAACGACATTGTGGAGGACATCAACGGCCTGAGCGGCCTTCAGTTCACCGCTCAAGACGCACCCCTCGGCGATTTGTGGTCTGCGGTGACGGCGGCCCAAACCGCCGAGACTAACTTCACTGTTACCACGAGCAACCAACTCAACGTGCTTTCAGGCCAAATCGCGGTTGCGACTTCCAACGCCCAAAGAGCCGCCCTTCAAGTCCAATGTCAAACCCTGGTGAAAGAGGCGCATACTCAGTGGCTCTACGATCAGGCCCGCCTCGATAATGCGACCAGGGCTTTTATCAATGTGTGGTATCGCGATCTTTCTGGTCTAGCCGAGAACCTCAGCCAGCCATTGCTGAATCAGAGGGAGTCGATCGAGGCTAACGTAGATCTGATCTCGCAGTATCAATTAATCATCAATGAAGCGGATGCGTACGCCATACTCGTGGGCTCTTACTGGCAGAGTTGCCAAGGACCGGAGCAGACCGGCAGTCCTGAAGCGCAATCCCCCAACCCAGGCAATTCGCCGCCGTGCCCCGCAATTCTGACATTCGGAAAAATCAGCGTTGATCTGTTCGAAACCTTAAATGTGAGTTTCAACTGTGAGCAAGTTGACATCACAGTCTCCACCGGTATCGGGTCGTTTGTAAAGCTAGGTCCATTCGTGCAGCTAAGCTTGAATCGATCCGGTACCTGGACCGTCTTCTCGGGCGCCCAAGCATCGGCGGCCAATGTGCTCTCAGGCCAAGCCGGGTTCTATATTCAGGGCAATGACAACGCGTTCACGGCCGCCGGTGTTAGAGGTGGTACATCCCTCTCCGCCGGGCCAATCGTAATTGACACGCCCGTCGGCTTCGATGCAGCGCTTATCGGATCGGTGTCGTCTCCCCCGGGCCTTCAATGAGAACTAAGGACCTAACTACGGTTTCAAAAAAGGGAGATCGGATGCGCAGCTATATCTGTGCCGAGTGGCTTTCCAGAATCTTTTGGCAAAATTATGATCGGCATCTGCCCGATAAGTCGTTTCAATGTTGAAATACCCTGTTTAGAATGGCTGTCGGCCAGAGTTGGTCGTTGAAAATCTTCCCCGATCATTGGGCAAAAGGAGAAGCGAAATCACCGGAAACATTTCGCACGGGCAAACCCGCAAGCCTTCGCTCGGCGGGTTTCGTCTTCCAGACTCTCTACTACGATCGAAACCGGCGGATACCGAGTCGAGGAGTCGCCTCGTCGGGCTCGTGCCGCTCGGGGTCCCGAAACGGCGATCTAGTCAACTGGCGGCCGAGCAATAAATCAGATCACGGCTAGCGATCCGGTTACCGTGTGACAGTACCATCGATTTCTAAACAGTAGGGTTTCTGGGATCTATACGGAAAGTTCTTAGGGCCGAGTCTCACCGCGTGCCACTCCCTTTTGATAAGCTGACTGAGTTTCCAAGAGGCTCCTCGACTCGACGCCTCGGGTAATGATATTTGCTTTGCTTGGCGCAAGACAAATGTTGGCGACCTTAACGCTGGCAGCTGGCCTCGTTGCCGGGGCGGCCGCACTTTACCAGGGCGCGGAGACGCGGCCGGAAGAGATTCGTTTCGAAAAGCACACGCTCGATTTAGGTTCCAGCGAATCGGCGGCCATCGCCGACATCAATGGGGACGGCCGGCTGGACATCGTCTCCGGCGAGAACTGGCATGAAGCGCCGCACTGGGTGAAACACCATTTCCGCGAAATCCTGTATACCAACAACTACATTGACGACCTCAGCACGCTGCCTCTGGATGTGGACGGCGACGGCCGCGTTGACCTGGTCACCTCAGGTTGGTTCAGCAAGAAGCTTGCCTGGTGGCACAACCCCGGCAAGACACACGCGCCCTGGCAGGACCATCCGATCGAGACCGGCTATCCGATTGAGTTCACATTCCTGGTGGATCTGGATAACGACGGTAAGCAGGAAGAAATCCTCCCGCAATTCGGTGACGAGAAAGCCCCGCTTGCCTGGTTTGAGCGTGACCATCATGGCGGCTTCACCCAGCACGTCGTCAGCCCACGCAGCTACGGCCACGGCATTGGCGTGGGCGACGTGAACGGCGATGGCCGCAACGATATACTCACGCAGGAAGGCTGGCTGGAAGCGCCGCCCGACCCGCGTTCCGGTGATTGGAAGATGCACGCCGATTGGAAGCTGGGCGACGTGGGCTTTCTCTACGTGGCGGACGTGAACGGCGACGGGAGGCCCGATATCATCACTTCCATGGCGCACAACTACGGCATCTTCTGGCTGGAAAACAAAGCGGACGGCTCTTGGGAGAAACACGTCATCGACGACAGCTGGTCGCAGGCGCACGCGGTCACGCTGGTCGATTTTCGAGGGAATCACAACATCGGCCTCCTGACGGGAAAGCGGTACATGGCGCATAACGGCCACGATCCGGGAGAGCGAGAGCCCCTGGGTGTTTATTGGTATGAACGATTGATGGCACCCGGCGGGCATGTGGAATGGGCCAAGCACGTACTGGACTACGGCGGCCGCACGGGCGGCGGCATTCAAATACCCGTAGCCGACATTGACGGGGATGGCGACCTGGACTTCGTGGTGGCGGGGAAGAGCGGTCTGTTCCTGTTCGAAAACAAAACGAAATAACGATGGCCAATAAGCTGTACGACGTTGTGGTGATTGGCTCCGGTGCCGGTGGCGGCACGCTATCGGCACGCCTGGCCAGGCTCGGCGCGGAAGTTCTGGTGCTCGAAGGCGGACCAAAAGTGGATACGCGCACCGACTTCAATACCCATGCGTTGCCGCATGAGTTCCCCTCGCGCCACATCCCCATCATGAAACCGGGAAAACCGGGTTTCGACGGAGAGCGCAGCCGCGGTATCGGCGGGAAAACCATGTTGTGGAATGCTGTGGCGCTGCGCTTCAGCCAGCGGGATTTCAAGGGCCAGCAACATGATGGAGCCGGCGAAGACTGGCCGATCGACTATGCGGATATGGCCCCCTACTACGACCAGATCGAGCGCGAGGTCGGAGTCTGCGGAAACTATGACCATCTGGAGGACTTGCCGGACGGCGTGTTTCTTCCCCCGGTTCCCATGAAGTGTTCCGACGTTCTCATTAAGAAGGGCGCGGCCATGCTCGGCATTCCAGTCATTCACGTGCGCAAGGCGACGCTTAGCAAAGCTACCCGGACTCGCCCGGCCTGCCATTTCTGCGGCAATTGCATGGCGGGCTGCGATGTGGTGGCCAAGTACAATTCCGCCGATGTGCACATGTTTCCGGCGCTGAAGACCGGCAAACTGACTCTGCGGGCCAACAGCATCGTGCACGAAATTGCCGTTTCAAACGAAGCGCGGGTGAGCGAAGTCCGTTACTTTGACCGCGAGACTCGTGCCGAGGGAACCGCCAGGGGGCGAATCACGGTGGTGTCGTGCGCTTGCGCGCAAAGTGTTGCCGTGCTGATGATGTCCAAATCGAGCCGATTTCCTGCCGGCCTGGGCAACTCCAGCGGCGAATTGGGCAAGAACTTCATTCCGCATATCAACGCGGGCTTTGAGGTGTTTCTCGAAGACTTGATTGGCAAACCGCAGGGCGATGATGAGGGCTTCCTCGATCACGCATATATCCCCTCGTTCATGCACAAGCAAAAGCGCGACTATCCCCGCAGTTTTGGCATTCAGTTTAATTATCAGAATCACCGCGCGGTTGGCTGGGCGCGCAGCATCAAAGGCATGGGCCGCGCATACAAGGACGAGGTCAAGGCGAAGTATCCGGCGTATCTGACGTTCTCGCCTTATCAGGAAATGCTGCCCAATCGCGACAGTTTCATCGATCTGGATTATGACGATCCCGATGAATACGGCCTGCCACGCGCTCGACGCCAGTGGAAGCTATCGGATGCTGATTGGAAACTACATAACGACATGAAGCAGAAATGCACCGATATTCTGCTGGCAAGCAAAGCCAAGATCCACTCCGTCAGTGATCATCCGACAACCAACCACGAGATCGGGGGCTGCCGCATGGGCGCTGATCCCAGAACGTCCGTTGTGGACGCGTTCTGCCGTTCCCACGATGTCCCCAATCTCTATGTAGTGGACGCGAGTGTGTTCCCATCTGCCTCGGAGAAGAACCCGACGCTGACCATCATGGCGCTTGCGGCGCGCACGGTGGATCATATTGCGGATCGTCTGAAGAAAGGAGAAGCCTGATGGCAACTTATTCGTCCGATCGCCGGTCCGTACTCAAGATCATGGGCGCGATTGGCGCCACTTGTGCTTATCCCTACGCCGGCGATGAGCTGTTCGCACAAGCCGTGCCGGAATATCAACACCAACACGCAGCGGCTCCGCACGATGCCGCTCGATTTCTCTCCGAGACGGATTTCCGGGCGATTTCGCGCATTGCTGACCTGATTATTCCCAAAACGAACACCCCCGCGGCTTCGGGGGCCGGTGTGCCCGCCTATATCGACATGGTGATCGCTCGAAATGCGGAACAGCAGCAGCTCGTGGCCGATGGGCTGCGATGGCTGGATGCGGAAGCGGACGGCCAGGCAGGGAAGAAGTTTATGGATCTCTCCGAAGACGTCCAGCTCGGGATTCTCGAACCGTTGTGCGAGGCAGCGGACGCAGGGAACAGCCTCGCTCGAAACGTCCAGTTCTTCGCTTTGATTAAGAAACTGACTGCCGATGGCTACTACACCTCTAAGACCGGTCTGATCGACGAACTGGGTTATCAGGGGAACATGGTTTTGAGCAGCTTCCCCGGATGCGTTCACCAACACTAGTCGTTTTCCGAAGTTGCACAACGCGATGGCCCAGACTGGTGGCTGAGGTCCAGCGTCGGAACCTTAAATCGATCTCGATTACGACGGCCGCTGTGCATGCGAACGGCGCGCGATTTGAGGCATCGACCGCGCCAAAGATAATTGCGCCTTCTCCGATTCTCGTCGAGCATGCTCGCTGCTAAACACACGCGCTATTGGAATTACGACGGTAAGCCGAATTGGGCGTCAAACTCCCTGGATACGGCAATGGAGGAAGTTTGATCCGGGATCAGTTCCTGCGGCGACCCTTAGTAATGACTGCCCCTTCGTCGCCTAGATTAAGCGACCTTCTTCGCTTTCACCAGCGCCCATCTCTTCCGTTGCGCAGCCGCAATTTTCCTCGGCTTTCGCCCCGTTGGCATGCTGGGCGTTCCCGGTCCGCCACCTATTTGAGTAGCCCGCGAGGCCGTCTCGGTAAGGCGTCAGTTAGCGACTTCAATACTCACTGGTGCCCGCAATGCGAATGTGAGCAGTGTTTCCGCCGGGAACCCAACGTTTTTCTTGCCTGTTGCTGCCGCTCCAATAGTGCCTGCCCCTGCGCCGATCAGCGCGCCGGCTCCACCTCCCGCGACCGCACCGAGCGCGGCACCCAGGCCGGCGCCCCCCGCCGGCGTCTGATTCCGTTTTGTCTCCAAATGTGAGGCACACTCCGACGAGCCTGGATTGTGGAATTGGAACAAAATGGAACAAACTTGAGGTTTTGACTTGCTGTAACTAGTTGAAAACATGGTGGCCAGGGACGGAATCGAACCGCCGACGCCAGCCTTTTCAGGGCTGCGCTCTACCAACTGAGCTACCTGGCCGGGAAACTTGTAGTTTAGCAGACCAAAGCGGCCGTCACACCTTCTCGAGCGCGGCCAGCGCTTCCCCGGTCGCCTTCTCTACCTCGGCGTGCAGGCTGTTGCCGTGCGCGTCCATGGTCACGATGGCCGCGAAGTCGAGCACGCGAAGGTGCCACATCGCCTCGGGGATTCCGAATTCCATCAGATGTACCCCCAGCACCTTCTCAACCGTGCGCGCGTAGTATTGAGCTGCGCCGCCGATCGCGTTCAGATACACAGCGCCCGAATCCTTCAGCGCGGCGAGCGTCTTGGCGCCCATTCCGCCCTTGCCCACGACCGCGCGCACGCCGAACTTACGAATGATGTCCGCTTGATACGGCTCCTCGCGGCTGCTGGTGGTCGGGCCAGCGGCCTTGACCATCCATTCGTCACCCTGCTTCAACATTACGGGACCGCAATGGTATAGCACCGCGCCATGCAGATCCACCGGCGGCGCATTCTTCATCAGGTGCGCATGCACGTTGTCCCGGCCGGTGAAAACTTCGCCGCGGACCAGCACGACGTCGCCCACCTTCAGCGCGCGCACGGTTTCTTCGGTGAGTGGCGGCGTGAGAATCACTTCCCGTCCAGTCAGCGGGAATCCGGCGCCGCGCGCCATGCGTTCCACCGGGCGATCCGGATCGCGATAGAGCCAGTTGGTGATCGCGCCACTCGCGGCATCGAGGCGCACTCCCAACCGCCGGAAAGCCCAGCAGTCATAGGCCACCGAAACGAAGAAGCTCGCGGGCAGCCGATTGGCGGCACAGATTTTGCAGCCGATCAGCGACACCTTTCCGCCGAAACCCATGGCGCCTACGCCGAGCTTGTTAGCCTTGGCCATGATCTCGGTTTCGAGTTTGGCGAGCTGCGGATCGGGGTTCCCGTCGTCGAGTGTGCGGAACAACTGCTGTTTGGCGAGCTCGTAGCCGTGCGCGCGATCGCTGCCGATGCACACGCCCAGCGCGCCCGGGGCGCAACCTTGGCCCTGGGCCTGCCAGACGGCGTGCAGAATGCACTTACGGACGCCTTCGAGATTCCGATCCGCGCGGCCGAGGTGATCGAGATTGCAGGGCAGGGAATACTGGATATTCTTGTTTTCGCAGCCGCCCCCTTTGAGAATCAGCTTTACCTCAGTTTCAGGCTGTTCCCACTGCTCGAAATGAATCACGGGCGTCTCTTCGCCCAGGTTGTTGCCGCTGTTCTTGCCGGTGATGGAATCAACCGAATTGGGACGCAGTTTGCCGCGCTTGGTGGCTTCGGCCACAGCATCCTGAATGGCTTTACGAATGCGGATCTGGTTCACGCCGACAGGCGTGTGGACGTAGAAGGTCGGCATGCCGGTGTCCTGGCAGATTGGCCCTTCGTCGTCGCACGCCATGTCGATATTGCCGAGAATGATGTTCAGCGCTTGCGATGATTGCGTTCCCGCCGTTTCCGCGGCCCCCGCGAGCGACATCGCGGCGCGCACGTCCGGCGGCAGGTTGGTGGAAGTCTGCGTGACCAACTCAAGCAGACTGTTCGCTAAGAATTCCATGGAGAGCTCGATTTCATTCTAGCCCGAGCCGTGCCGCCGATGTTCCGCCAGGGGCAGGTGCTACAGTAGCATCCATGCCGCGAGTCTCATTCAAGCGTTTTCTGTGGATTTTTCTGCGCGTCGGCAATCTCACCTTCGGCGGTGGCGATCCCACGATGGCGGCGTTGCAATCCGAACTCGTGAGCACGCGGGGTTGGCTGACTGCGGAGCAATACGGGCTCATCTACGGCCTGGCGCGCATCACGCCGGGAACCAATCTGCTGGCGTTCTCCGCCGCATCCGGGTGGGAGATTCTGGGCTGGATGGGAGCGCTCTCGGCCGTCGTCGCCATGACGGTGCCGCCGGCGATTATTGTTGTTCTGCTGACGAGCGGCTATGAGGCCTGGAACTCCAACAGCATGGCCATGGCCGCGATCGGCGGCACTCTGGCCGCGGCCACCGGAATGATGGCGACGAGCGCCTGGCAGTTACTGGCTCCGCAGACGGGCCGAGGCCGGCGCCTGCGCACGGCCGTCATTTTCCTCGCGGCGCTGGTAGGGTCGCTCCGGTTTGCGATGTCGCCTATCGCTGTTTTGGGGATCGCGGCGTTGGTGGGCCTTTTCTGGCATGGGCCTTCAGATCAATGAATCTGCTGGTTTTATACCTCCTGCTGTTGAAGGCGACTGTAACTTCGTTTAGCGGCCTGACGTCTTTGCCTGTGATACGCCACGATCTGGTGGAAACGCGGCACGTGCTAACGGACCGGCAACTGAACGCCGCCGTGGTGGCAGGCCGGACGGCGCCCGGCGCGAACGGTCTTTACATCGTCAGCGTGGGCTATTTTGTGGCGGGCGTTCCGGGTGCGGTGATGGGAACTCTGGCAGTGATGACGCCGGCGTTTCTGATCATCCCGCTGCTGCGACATTTGGGAGCACGTGCCAATCGTCCGGCGGTGAAAAGTGCGATCCAATGCGTGATGCTGGCGGCGGCAGGTCTAGTGGTTTCGTCGACGGTGCCGCTGGCGCGGGACGCGCTCACGAGTCCGCTCGCGGCCGGAATTGCCTTGGCGAGTTTCTTGTTCCTGGTATTGACCAGAAACGACACGGTTTGGGTGGTATTCGGCTCGGCCTTGGTAGGCCTCGCGGCCAAACTTTAATCGATTTATTGGAACTTGGAGCGGGTCAACGGTGCAATTCCTGGTAGAGCCGGAATCCGTTGGTAAACATAGAGTCCTAATGAAAGAGTCAGCGAATCTCGCGGATGCCGAGCTATTGCGCCTCGCCGGAAAGGGTGCCGAAGATGCCTTCAGCACGTTGTATGAGCGGCATCAGGCGGCTGTGTACCGGTTTGCGCTGCAGATGAGTGGCAGTTCGACGATTGCCGAAGAAGTCACGCAGGATGTTTTCATGGCGCTGCTACGCGATAGCAGCGGGTACGATGCGAGCCGTGCGACGCTCGCGTCGTATCTATACGGTATCGCGCGTCGCCTGGTGTGGCGCCGAGTGGCGCAGAGCAGGTCACACTTCCCGCTCGCCGTCGTGGAAAGTGAAGACAGCCGCACACCGGAAGCCCTGGTCGCGTTTCCCAACGTGGAACGCGACCTGGCGCGCGATGAAGCCGTACACGCCCTGAGGCGGGCGATTCTGGCCTTACCGGCAGGTTACCGTGAGGCGGTGGTGCTGTGCGATTTGCATGAGATGACGTATTTGGAAGCGGCGAATATTTTGGGATGCGCGATCGGCACCGTGCGGTCGCGCTTGCACAGGGCTCGCGCGCTGCTGGCGGAACGGCTGGCGGCCAGAACGGCGAGTGCCGGCAGGTGCCTGGTATGAACTGTACCGAGTTTGAAAACGTTGTGGTGGCGATCGCGCGTGACGAGGTAATCGAAGCGGCGGCGCACCGGGAAGGCTTGGCGCACGCCGATAGCTGCGCGCGATGTGCTCGCCGCCTGGCCGGCGAAATCACGCTGAGCGAAGCGATGGCCGCCGCGATGGCCGAGGACAGCGCAAAGCAAGCGCCGCCGTACGTCAGCAAGATGCTGCTGGAAGGCTTGCGGGAGCGGAGGATGGCCGGCCATCGGCAACGCATGGTTTGGATCAGGCGGTGCGTCACGGGCGCTATAGCGGCCATGCTGCTGATCGGCAGCGCGCTAATGCTGCGCAAAGCCGAGCCTCCGCGGAGCCACGATGCGGTGACTGCGCCCGCGGACGAGGAAGTGACCGGAGTGGCGGAAACCAGCGAGGTCACGACCGACTTCATTCCGCTGAATTATGACCCGGCGCCGGCCGGTGCCACGAGTGTGGTGCGGGTGGAGCTTCCGCGCACCGCGCTAATTGCTTTCGGTCTTCCTGTAAACGAAGACCGGACGGAGGATCTCATCCAGGCGGATCTGTTGCTGGATGAAGACGGCCTGACGCGGGCTGTCCGATTCGTAGAGTGACTGGTAATAACTAACATTTTAGGGAACGGAGCAGGAATGAAAATGAAACTCAATCGGTGCTTGTTGGTTTCTGTAGGTATGGCTGGGCTGTCGATCCTGTTGGCCCAGGGGCCGGGCGGACCGCCCCGTCACGGCAACATGGATTTTGTGGCGCACGAGATGATGTCCAAAACCGTGCAGGGCGCGCCTTTCGCGGCGGACGCGGTGACTACCACCACGCAGACGCTGCCGAACGGCTCGCACATCAACCGTACCGCCACGGCGTCGCTCTATCGCGATAGCGAAGGGCGCACGCGGCGCGAAGAACAATCGCTCGCCGCGACGGGCATGCTGTCCTCGTCCAGCCCGTCGAGGCCGACGGTATTCATTCACGATCCGGTGGCGCAGGTTGCTTACGTGCTGAATCCGCAGAAAAAGACGGCACAAAAGATGGCGTTCACAGGTCATGCTCATGGCCACAACGCCGCGACCGGGCAGGATGCGACGGCATCGACCGATGCGCCGGGTCCGCACCCGCAGCATTTTGGTGGAACCGTAAAGACGGAATCCCTTGGCACCCAAGTGATCGATGGCATTACGGCCGAGGGAACGCGCCACACATTGACGATTCCGGCCGGAGCGATCGGCAATGACCAGGCGATTCAGAGTGTAACGGAGCGGTGGTATTCGCCGGACTTGCAAGTCGTGGTGAAGAGCGTGCGCACCGATCCGCGATTTGGACAGACCGTGTACCAGCTTTCCAACGTCCGTCGTGGCGAGCAGCCGTCGACTTTGTTTGAAGTTCCCTCTGACTTTACCGTCAGTGCCGGCGGCCACGGTCAGAATGCTAACCAGTAGGCAGACTGGAGCAGCAGGTCCGCGCGCTGGATGTCGCGGGCCTGCGTTTTTTCTTTTGGCCGGGCGTGCCCGGCCACTACACTAGAACCAGTTCTTTCTGCGCCTCGCCCGTCACCAACGCCTGGCGCTCCCCCACGAAAACGTTCACTTCTGACCGCACGCCGAAATCCTTCAAGTAAATTCCCGGCTCAATCGAGAAGCAGGTCCACGGCACAACGCGCCGTTCGTCGTGTGTCTCGAGGTTGTCCATGTTGGCGCCGTTGCCGTGCACTTCCTGGCCGATGGAATGACCGGTGCGATGCGTAAAAGCTGGTCCGTATCCTTGCTCCGTAATGTAATTTCGCGCTGCATCGTCCACTTCAAAGCCGCGCACGACTTGGCCTTCTCTCACCGCGCGCTTCACCCGTTCGATGGCGCGATCGCGAGCATCGCGGACAATCGTGAAAACCTTTCGAATCTGTTCCGGCGGATCCGGACCGCAGAAGCCCGTCCAGGTGATGTCGTAATACACCGAACCCGGCTGATCGAGCTTGGCCCACATATCGAGCAGCACGAAATCGCCGCGCCGGATGGGCAACGTCATTCCGGGCTCTGGCTCGTAATGTGGATTGGCGGCGTTCGCGTTCACCCCAACAATCGGGCCGTCCGGTGTAATCATGCCGTGCTTGGCGAACTCGGCCAGCACGAACTGCTTCACTTCCAGCTCTTGGACCGATCCGCCGTCGCGCGTGCGCTCTCTGATCAATGCGAACGCTTCGCGCCGCACGATATCCACACGCCGGCCCGCTTCGAGGTGCGATTCGAGCGCCTGGGGCGTCCAGCGCGCCTCAAAATGCTGAATGAGCTCGGCAGAGGTCACGACATCCACGCCGAGGCCGCGGACTAATTCCACTGTGCCCGCATCGACCATAGCCACGTACGGAATGGCGCAGTTGGGCGAGTATTCCATGGCCACTCGTTTGGCGCCGCCCAGAATCCGCCGGATGCCATCCACCTGCTCGGTCCAACTCGAGTAGGGCACCTTCTCGCCCGGCAGCTCGTCGAGTCTCTTCGATTCCACCCGATGCACCAGGCCCATGGGCTCGCCATCAACTGGAATGAAGTAGTACCAGCGGCGCGTGACGTGGCTCGCTGGCTGGAATCCCAACACTCGATACGCCAACGGATCGCGCAGATGATGGTCGAAAAACAGCCACCCGTCGACTTGCTCGCGCCTGAGAGCTTCCTGGATTTCGCCAACGTTCATCGCGCTTTCTCCAACGTCATTTCACTCCGGACATCAGCCGCACCGTCGGTTTGATCACAAGCAGCAGCACCACCGCCCCGCCGATTCCGAAAGCGGCCACCGTCCCAAACAGGTTGGGCAGGGTCATCGATTCGTATACCGACGCCGCTTTGCCCGCCAGGTATTCGCCAATGCTGATGGAGACGAACCACAGACCCATCATGAAACCGGCCACGCGCGCCGGCGCGAGCTTCGTCATGGCGCTCAAGCCCACCGGACTGAGGCACAGTTCACCGATCGTGTGCAGCAAGTACGTGATGTTCAGCCACCACATGGAAACCAGCACGCCTCCCGAAGCATGCACCGCTCCCCACGCCATCACCGCGAAGCCGAGCCCGCCAAACAGCAATCCCAGTGTGAACTTGGCCGGGCTCGAGGGCTCGCGATTGTTCATCTTCGCCCACAACCAAGCGAAGACCGGGGCCAGCACCACAACAAACACAGGTTGCACAAATTGAAACCAGCTCGCCGGATAGACAAAGCCCGAGATGTTGCGGTCGGTATTGCGCTCCGCGAAAAGATTGAGCGATGATCCTGCCTGCTCGAACATCGACCAGAACAGCGCCGATGCCAGAAACAGCACCAGAATCGCTGCCGACCGCTTGCGCTCCGTCGCCGACCACCCACTGCCGAAAATCAGCCACGCAAACACGGCGACGGAAATCACGAGAAGCGAAATGCCTACGGCGTTCGAGATCAACTCCGCGGTGAATTCCACGATTCCCGTCGCCCCCAACGCGCCCAGAACCGCCGCGACCACCAACACTCCGACCGTCCATGCCAGAGCCGTTCGCTTTTGCCGCTTCTCCGCTTCCGCGCTTTCGGCTGGCGCGGGATACAGTCCCGCCGTTCCCATGTACTTGCCGCCGAAGGCGAATTGAATGACGCCGGCGAGCATTCCGACTCCCGCGAGGCCAAATCCGAGCCGCCAACTGATGCGCTCTCCGACCCATCCGCAGGCGAGCGGCGAGATCAGCGCGCCCAGGTTGATCCCCATGTAGAAAATCGAGAATCCCGAATCGCGCCGGTGGTCGTTGGCCGAGTAGAGCTGGCCGACAATCGTGCTGACGTTCGGTTTCAAGAGGCCGACGCCGATCATCAGCAGCACGAGGCCAGCGTAAAATCCCGCAAGACTCGGCGCCATCAGGCAGAATTGGCCCGCCACAATCACGATCCCGCCATAAAACACCGCGCGGCGCTGGCCCAGAATGCGGTCCGCCACCCAGCCTCCCGGCAGGCACATCAAATACATCATCGCGGTATAGAGGCCGTAGACAGCGCCCGCTTTCACTACACCGAAGCCGAGGCCGCCGTTCGCCACTGGCGCCGTCATGAATAGAATCAGGAGCGCGCGCATGCCGTAATAGCTGAAGCGCTCCCACATTTCGGTGAAGAACAGCGTGGCCAGGCCGCGCGGATGGCCGAAGAAACTGTGGTCAGAGTGCGTGTCTAGGGGTGTTGCGATGTCGGGCGGCGTTGCCATAAAGGAACTGCACCGCCAGTTTATCGTAAATCCGGCACGGGCAAGCTGGCTGCGAGTCTGCGTTCCAGTTCCTGTTGCCCAATGCCTTCGATCTCGACTATTTTCGTCCGGCTGGTCAATCCCGAAACAATCCGGACATTCGATTTCGCCACGCCCGCGAACTCGGCGAAGAAAGCGATGCAAGCATCGTTGGCTTTCCCATCAACCGGCGGTGCGGCCACGTGCAGACGGTAGGCGTTCTCCATGCGCCCGGCTATCCGGGTTCGCTTGGCGCGCGGCTGCACTCTCACGGTAATGCGCGCTCGCGTGTCTTCTTTTCCCATCTCACCCGAGCCCTCAAGTTCGCTACGCCCGCCATCGCTCGCGCGTCCACCACGTCAAACGCCAGAACGTCATCCAGCCAGTCGTGACTCGATCCATCCGTATTTTGCACCGCGACCGTCAGCGTGTATGCCTGCGGCGTGAGCCAGCACTCGAACTGAAATTCCAGCTCCAACTCGTCACCTGCGTCGAACAGACCGAGCTCGATCCCCTCCACGCGCGTGTTGGTTCCGTAAACCTCCATGCCAATGCGATTGCGAATCAGAATGCCGACCATCACCTCCGCCTTGGCTGAGTGGAAGATCGACCGTACACGCACGCGCACGCTTTCGCCGCTCGTAACAGCCTGCACCGGCGTTCCAGTCGCGTCAACGAGCTTGACGTCGATGATCTCGCTCGAGCGGTCGCCGTGCCGAAAGCCCGCGCGAAGCCCCGTCGTGTCCGCTGGGTCGCGATCGGCGCGCTGCCTTTCGAGCACCATGCCTACGTACTGATTAATCACATCGCTCGGTTCGCCGAGCGCGCGAACCCGGCCTTCCACCAGGAGCAGCGCACGGTCCGAGAGTTGTTTCACCAGCGCCAGATCATGCGACACGAATAGCACCGTGATCTTCCGCTCGCGCAGCTCCTGAAACTTCCGCACGCACCGATTGGCGAACACGGCGTCACCCACCGCGAGCGCTTCGTCCACCACCAGAATATCCGGCTCCACGTGAATGGCCGTTGCGAACGCCAGCCGCACGTACATGCCGCTCGAATACTCTTTCACTGGCCGATCGAGGAATTCGCCAATGTCCGCGAACGCAGCAATCGAGGGCAGCGCGCGCTCGATTGCGCCGCGGCTGAGCCCCATGATCTCGCCGTTCAGGAAGACGTTTTCGCGCCCCGTGAATTCAGGGTTGAATCCGGCACCCAGCTCCAGCAATGCCGCGATCCTCCCCCTGGTAACCACGCGGCCCACCGTCGGCTGCAGAATGCCGCAAACGATTTGCAACAGCGTGCTCTTGCCACATCCGTTCGGTCCCACAATGCCCAGCGTTTCGCCCTTCTCCATCTGAAAGCTGGCATCGCGCAGTGCCCAGAATTCGTGGTAAAAAGCACGCGATTGGAAGGGAATCAGCTCGCGAATCCGGTCAGCCGGCCGCGCGTACTGTCGATAAAGCTTCGAAACATTCTGAACCAGGACCATCAGGTCTAATCGACGACGATAGCGCGCTCCAGAGAGAATTGCCAATCAGGACCGGCCCGGCTGATATCATGTGTGCCGTGCGGTACTTTCGAAAACCGGCGCTCTCGTTCATCGCCCTGTTCTTCCTCGGCCTCGTTCTGCTCGGCTGTCGCGGGCAGCGCAAGAAAGTCATCGCCGTGGTCCCCAAAGCGACTTCGCACCTGTTCTGGGTCTCCATCCACGCAGGCGCCGCGGCCGCTGGGAACGATCTCGGTGTCGACGTGGATTGGAACGGCCCCGCCACCGAAACCGATTACAGCCGGCAGATTCAGATTGTCGATTCCATGATCGCCCGTCATGTCGACGGCATCGCCCTGGCGGCTCAGGATCGTACGGCGCTCGATGCCTCTCTCGACCGCGCTGCCCGCGAGCATATCCCCGTCACGGTCTTCGATTCGGGCGTCGATTCCACTAACTACATGACTTTCGTCGCCACCAATAACTACGAAGCCGGGCAGATGGCCGCGCGCAAAATGGCGGAGCTGCTGAACGGCAAAGGGTCAATCGCCATGGTCGAGCACGTGCCCGGAAGCAACTCCACCATGGAGCGCGAACACGGCTTTGAAGAAACGATAGCCAAGGAGTTCCCGCACATTAAAATCGTACAGAAGCAATACGGAATGTCTGACCGATCCAAGGCCATGGCCGCGGCGGAAAACATTCTGACCGCGCACCCAAATCTGGACGGCATCTTCGCCTCCACCGAGCCAAGCTCCGTCGGCACGTCGCTGGCGCTCAAATCCCGCCACCTGGATGGCAAGGTCAAATTCGTCGCCTTCGACGCCACGGACAGCATGATCGAGGATCTCAAAACAGGCACGATCGACGCTCTGGTTGCGCAGGACCCGTTCCGTATCGGTTACGAGGCAGTGCAAACCCTCGTCGATAGACTGCATGGCAAAACCCCGCAGAAACGAGTGGACCTGAGCGCCCACGTAATCGTGAAGGCGGACCTGGACAAGCCTGAAGTTCAGTTATTGTTGAAGCCGGATGTGAAGAAGTACCTGAATTAACCCGCTCTTCCCGATCGCGCCCCCGCCATCGCTCCCGCCGCCACCTGCTCGATCGCCTCGAGCGCCCTCTCGCATGCGTGCCGATCCGCGTCGTAGTGCGTCACCAGGCGCATCCTCTCGCCGAGAATCCCGTCCATCAGGATGCCTTGCGCTTTGAGACGCGCGCCGAACTCCGAGGTCGAAAGACCCGTCCCAGTGGCGTCGAAGATCACGATATTCGTCTCGATTTTTTGAGGATCGATCGAAATCCCCGGAATCTTCGCTAGCGCCCCGGCCATGAACTTCGCGTTGGCATGGTCGCGGGACAGCAGCTTGGGGTGCTCTTCGAGCGCAATCAGCCCCGCCGCCGCGAGTACGCCGGCCTGCCGCATGCCGCCGCCGAGGCGTTTGCGATACAGCCGGCCGCGGTCGATATCTTCCCGGGTTCCCGCCAGCATCGATCCCACCGGCGCTCCCAGCGCCTTCGAGAGGCAGAACATCACCGTATCCACCGGCGCGGCAATCTCGCGGACCGGCACACCCAGGGCTTCCGCGGCGTTGAATACACGCGCGCCATCCATGTGGACCTTCAGCCCCAACTCGTGCGCGCCATCCGCAATTTCGTGAATCACCGCGAGCGGGTACACCCTTCCGCCCGCCATGTTGTGCGTGTTTTCGATGGCAATCAGTCCGGTCGGGGCCCAGTGCGGATCGGGCTGGCGGATTTCGGCGCGAATCCCTTCCCACCGCAGAATGCCGTCGTCGGTGTGAATCGGCCGCGCGATGCATCCCGAAAACCAGCTCATCATGGCCAATTCGTAATCCAGCAGATGCGCTCGCGCGTCACAGATCACTTCCTCGCCGTGCCGCGTGTGAATCTTGACCGCGATCGTGTTGCCCATAGTGCCGGTGGGTACGAACAACGCTGCTTCCTTGCCCATGATTTCGGCGGCGCGCTCCTCCAGCCGGTTGACCGTCGGATCTTCTCTATAAACGTCGTCGCCAACTTCCGCTGCCGCCATGGCCGCCCGCATCGCCGGCGTGGGGCGTGTCACCGTGTCGCTGCGCAAATCGATCATCATTTTCCGATAAACTCCTGGAACACTTCGTTTGATAGCAGCACGCCGCGATCCGTCAGCCGAACCGCGCCGTCGTGCTTTTCAATGAGTCCTTCGCTCAGGAACCGGCTGAGCGGCTGCCCGTAGCGCTGCCACTCTTCCGCCGTTGGCGCCACGCCTTCCGCCAGGCGCAGTCCGACGAAAAATCTCTCTTCTTGCAATTGCGCCGGTGTGCTCTCGGTTACCGGCCGCTCACGCTGAATGTATTCCGTCACGGTCTCCACGTTCTGCCATCTCTGCGCGCCGTCGAACGAATGCGCGTCGGCTCCAAATCCCACGTAGGGCTGCAGGCGCCAGTATTTCAGGTTGTGCTTCGATTCCCAGCCCGTCCGCGCAAAATTCGAAATCTCGTAGCGCGCAATTCCCAGCGATGCCAGCCGTTCCACGGCCGTCTCATACAGCTCGACCGTCAAGTCTTCCGATGGAACCGTGGGCGCGCCATAACGCTGGCCATTGAGCATGACCTCGCTGCCCAGCCGGCTGTCTTCATCGATCTCGAACATGTAGACCGAAATGTGCGGCGGCTGGAGGCGCTCGATCCAATCGAGCGACGCCCGCCACGAATCCGTTGTCTGGCCGGCGAGCCCTGCGATCAGATCGATGTTGATGTTCTCGATCCCGTTCTCGCGAAGCAGCTCGACATCGCTCGCAACGATCTCCGCCGTGTGTTTGCGGCCCGTGCGCGCGATCTCGCTCTGCACGAAGCTCTGCACACCCAGGCTTACACGATTAACGCCGCACTCTCGCCACCCGCGAACTACGGCCGCAGTCAGCGTGCCCGGTGCGGCTTCCATCGTAGCCTCGCTCCATGGGCGGCCAGGAACGGCAGCCAGCACGCCTCGAAGCGCCTCCGCGTCGATCAAACTCGGCGTGCCGCCCCCGAGGTACACAGTTTCAGGCTGCCACTGCCACTCGTGCCGCTCAATCTCCCTACTCAGCGCGGTTATGTATCGTGGCATCAATTCGCGCGGAAAAACGCCAGATGCAAAGTTGCAGTAGGTGCATTTCTGCGCGCAGAACGGATAGGAGATGTAAACCCCGGCCACTTCGTCCATCATAGCCGGAACCGCACAGGAAAGCCGCCGAGACGGCTCTTGCCGTTACTTACGCCCCATGCTGACGCGTCTTTGCAGCCGGTTTTGAGGCGCGCAGCCAGTCCTCGAAGCGCGTCTCGCCGTGTCGTGCATCATCGTTTGGGACCAGTGTCCTCTCGCTCACCGCGATCCCGTAGTAGCGAGCGTGCGGGTCGGAGATAACCTCACGCGGATCTTGGCGCGCAGCCAGATCCCGTCGGACGAGTTCGTCCAGACGAAACCGTTCGGGGCCTCCGATTTCAACCGTGCCGTTCACCGCCGAACCCCTTGCGATTCCTCCTAGTGCATTGGCAACATCATCGGCTGCCATAGGCTGGAAGAGCACCGGCGGCAGGCGCACCTCGTTGCCCTCCGTGGATAGATCGGCAATCTTCGCCACGAATTCAAAGAACTGCGTCGCGCGAACGATTGAGTACGGAATGGAAGAGGCTTTGATCAAGCTCTCCTGAGCCATCTTTGCGCGGAAGAATCCGCTTTCGAGCATGCGTTCCGTTCCTACGACGGACAAGGCCACGTGGTGTCTGACGCCCGCCTTCGCTTCATACTCAAGAAGGTTCCGGGTTGATGTCTCGAAGAACTTCAAGACTGCCGCATCCTCCCATGAAGGCGAATTCGTTACATCAACGGCCACCGAGGCCCCCTTGAGCGCATCCGAGAGTCCCTCGCCGGTGATGGAGTTGACACCGGAAGCGGGCGATGCGGCGACTGCTTCATGCCGCTGTTCGCTTAGTTTTTTGACAAGCTTCGATCCAATCAGTCCAGTACCGCCAATAACTACGATTTTCATGATTGTCCTTTCGTGATTTAAACGCGTCGGCCGGCTGTTGCTCGGACTGAACAGCCCGCTGCTCTGTGAAACGACACTGGTTGTCAGTTGCTTTCAGACGATCTGTCCTCAACAACCGCGCGACCGGTCTCCGAAAAGCCAGCATCTCGGTGGCTGTCACATACCGTGGCCCCGTTCTGGCTGGGACCGGACTTCAGATAGCGTGCTCGTCGGATCCAACGCGGCCCGGCAGAAGGGAAAATGTGCGAGATCTTTCATCGGTACTGGATTTGCTAGTAGGGGGCCGCTTGGAGAACCGTTGACATGATCGATTCGCCTTGATTTTCTATCCGAAGTTCCAGTCCGATTATCGATTCCCCACGGCCGCAACACAACGGGGCGCACCCTCCCGGACGTATCGGAAAGTACCGCAGCCGGCGCGAACGGACGCTCGAACAGCTCCGCTAACACACAACAAAAAAAAGCCGCCGGAATCGCTCCCGGCGGCTCGCTAACGCTGCTGCAAATGAAGACCTAGTCTCCGAACGACCCGACTTCCTCCCGATCCTCGGTTTTCTTGGCTGGTGCGGCAGGCTTCAGGCCGGCGATACCGTTCAGTGGCACGAATCCGGCATCTACCTTCTCTTTCAAAACAACTTCGCGGTACAGCTTCATCATGCGCGCATCGTTTTCTGCGTCCTTGCGCAATTTCTCATTTCGTTGGCGTATCTTCTCTTCCCGCGCTGTCTTGGCGATCCCCAGATTGTCCAGATCGTGCTGGATATCCGCAGCCACGGCTTCCTGGTTCAGCACCAGATGATGCTGGACCTCGGGAAGCGGCACATCGTGATTGCCCGCGAAAATCTCGTGGCGCCCGCGCTCTTCGTACCACTTAGTCAGCGTGGCCGTCATGTGCATCTTCTCTACGATGTTGCGCCAGCCCACGCCGGTGTTATACGCGCAGAAGGAAATCTCACCCTCCTGCGTGGCGTAGGGGATGATGCACTGTTCGGTCCGCCGGAAATCGTAATTGAACAGGTCCTGGAACCACATGCCGGCGACGAACAGGAAATTCCAGCGGTCCCTGCGCCGCTTCTCGATATCGGCCATGGTGCGGTCGCCCGAGACCTTGCCGTAGTTGCGGCCAGTCGCGCCGAAGCACTTGTCGAACTTGGTCAGCAGATCCGTGAGTTTAAAATGCCGGGGCGATTTGAACGGATCGTAATTGCGCAGAAGCGATAGCGCCACTCCAACAACCGAGAGGAACTTGCCGCGTGCCGCGTCATTCACGCGTGCGACATCTTTTGCCAACTGCTCGGCGTTCAGGAACGACGTCACCGGCGCTCGCTCTTTGGTTTCCTTGTCGACCATGATCGCGAGGCCTACGCCGCAATTCGGATGGCAGCCGCAGTTCAACTGTCCCCAATCATGCTGCGGGCCATGCACCAGGTCCGCCCAATCGGAGAACGTGCCCATAAAGGAAATCGGGAACCAGTCGCGAGCCGGCTCGCCCAGCCCCATTTGGCTCTTCAGATCCTGGGCCAGGTGCGACAGCGTATAGCGCTGTGCATGGCGGCGATCGTCGCTGATCGCTTCATCGCGTCCTGTAAACGAAACCGGCTGGAATGAGCAGAACGAAATCTTCTTTGGATTATCCAGCGCAAATTCGACGATGCGCCCCACCTGCTCGTTATTGATTCCGTTCAGAATCGTAGTTACCGGAACAATCTCGACACCCGCATTGTGCAGGTTTTCGATGGCTTGCAACTTGACATCGAACAGGTTGCCAACCGCGCGGTGCGAATTCGCCGCGTTGCCGATACCGTCAAATTGCAGATAAGCATAGCGCAACCCGGCTTCAGCAGCCTTCTTGGCGAACTCGAAGCTCTTTGCGAATTCGATGCCGTTGGTGGCTGCCTGCACGCTGTTGAAGCCCACGTGCCGCGAGTAACGAATGGCATCGAGGAAATAAGGGGAGAGCGTCGGTTCCCCGCCCGAGAATTGCACCGACATCTGCCGTTTCGGCTTGATCGAAATGGCGTTGTCGAGCATGGTCTTGATTTCTTCCCAGCTCAGCTCATGCACGAACCCGACCTGGTTGGCATCCATGAAGCACGGGTCGCACATCATGTTGCAACGATTGGTCAAGTCGATCGTCAGCACGGAACCGCGGCCGTGCTTGATGGTGCTCGATCCGTGATTGTGCAGCTTTTCGTCAGCATGCGCGCGGATGTCGCGGCCTGGGAACACTTCCTCCAGGTGCTTGAAGAACGCGGTGTCGACGGCCATCACGTCTTCGAAGTGGCCGTGAACCGGGCAGTCCTTTACCATCAATATCTTGCCGTCGCGCTCGATGATTTTGGCTTTGATTTCGCCAACTTTCTCGTGGAGCAGAATCTTGTAGTCACGCTTGCCGTCGAGTATTTCCTTGCGAATCTCGGGGATACACTTCGGGCACAGCGAATCGGTCTCGCGCGGCCAGCCGAGTGGCGGCTTCGTTTTCTCGTACGACTTCAGCAGGGGCTTATCGGACCATTTCGGCGTGAACGACGGATTCTGGTTGATCTGGTTCAGTTTATCGAAAACCGTCCAAACCGCTCCGGCTGCAATCGTCACTGCTTTTTCCGCGTATTTAATCGGCTTGTGCATATTCTCTCTCTTATCTTATGCTTACAAGCATTCACAGAGCATTTCCGTGAATGGGCACGCTACCATTACTCGTGGCTTTCCAACGAGTATAGTCCACCCTTGTGGCCGGTACTAAAAGAATGAATTAAGCAGCTTCTTTTCTTACTTGTGTGGGGATAGCCGCCGGTTGAATGGCGCTTATGAGCATCCGGGGCGACTAGGCGATAACGCCATGAATTCAACCCGGTTAGCGTGTTCCCATACCTCCAATCTGGGCACTTCGTCACAATTAGGTTGTGAAAAGCTATTGCAAGAATAGAGTGCTGTGATAAGGTTGGGGGAACCACCTCCCCCCAGACGGGATGGTGCGAGACGGATCTCCAAGCATTCTGCGGCGCCCAGGGGCTTGGCCGGCGGTTTCGCGACAAACCGCAGGCTCGCCGAGCGGTGATTTGCGGTGAGCTTCCAGTTCATTGTATGGGATTAACGTGTTACATGGGCACGCCGTTGTGTGACGAGAGGCATAGCCATTGCGGCGGAGCCGCAGAATTGCGAAACTCGCCTAAAAGGTAACGAACCGATGGGAGGCCGGCAGAAAGAACAAAGCGTGACCCCAGGGAGCGCGCGGCTGCTCTCGCCGGAAACACGCGAGCCGATGCTGGTGATCGACGCGGAGACACTCGAGATTCTGGAAGCGAATCCCGCCGCCGCAGAGAAATACGGTTGCAGCAGCGAGGAGTTGCGCACCATGCGGCTCACCCATTTGATCGCGCCCGAAGATCGGGCTCATTTTGAGGCGACGCTGCGGCGCGACGAGCGCGCGGCTCCGGACTTTTTCGACATCCGGCACGTGCTGAAGAACGGGAAGTCGATTGACGTCGACATGCTCGTGCACCGCATTCAGTACGGCGGCAGAAAGGCGATGCTGGTGGCTGCGCAGGACGCCACGCGGCGCCATCATTTGGAAGAGCAGCTCCGCCAGGCGCAGAAGATGGAAGCGGTGGGGATGCTTGCGGGCGGTATAGCGCACGACTTCAACAACCTGCTGACCATCATCAACGGCTACAGCCAGATGGTGCTAAGCAGCCTTCCCGAGGGCGATGATAACCGCAACTCGGTCGAGCAGATCATGAAAGCCGGGGAGCGTGCGGCGGAGTTGACGCACCAACTGCTCACGTTCAGTCGCCGGCAGGTTGTGCGGCCCAAAGTCCTGGATTTGAATACGGTCGTCGCCGCGACGGCGGTGATGCTGCGCCGGCTGATCGGAGAGCACATCGAGCTGCGCATCGTAGCCGGTCCGGAGCTGAGAAAGATTCACGCGGACGCGGGCCAACTGCACCAGGTCATCCTGAACCTTGCTGTGAACTCGCGGGATGCGATGCCCAACGGCGGCACGTTGATTCTCGAAACGCAAAACGTAGAGCTGAGCGAAACATACGTGGGGCAGAACGCCACCCTGCAGCCCGGGCGATACGTAATGTTGGCCGTTACCGACTCCGGGAGCGGGATGGACGAGCAGACGCGCTCCCATCTGTTTGAACCTTTTTTCACCACCAAGGCTCAGGGTCATGGCACGGGATTGGGACTTTCGACGGTATATGGAATCGTCAAGCAGAGCAATTGCGAGATCGTAGTCTACAGCGAGCCGGGGCAGGGAACGTGCATCAAGATTTATTTTCCGGCCGTGGCAGAAGAGGCCGTTCCGGACACCGCCGAGGTGCTGCGTTCGCAGGTGCTTTCGGGCACGGAAACGATTTTGCTCGTCGAAGACGAAGAGGCGGTCCGAAAGCTGGTGTGCCGCACTTTGGAGGAGCATGGTTACCGGCTTCTGGTAGCAGCCAGTGGAACCGAAGCGCTTGAAATCGTGAAGCGGTACGCCGGACGAATCCATCTGCTGATCACCGACGTGGTCATGCCGCAAATGGGCGGCCGGCAACTGGCGGAGCGGCTGACGGCATTGCGGCCGAAAATCCACGTCTTATTCGTCTCCGGGTACACGGAAAACTCCATTCTGCGCAGCGGGAACCTGCTAGAAGGCGAGGCGTTCCTGCAAAAGCCGTTCACACCGTTGGCTCTCGCGCGGCGGGTGCGCGAACTACTGGACCGCGCGGATGGCGCGCCGGGCTCGCACAAGACCGAGGGCGGGAATTCGTAAGCCCGGTGTTCGCGGCTACAGCAGACCCCAGTACCAGTGAATGACCGGCGCGCCGGTGAGCGCTACCAGAATACCGGCGAAGCCGAGGAACGAGCCGAAAGGCAGTTCGTAGGTGGATGCGTCTTTCCTAGTTGCGTAGATATAAATCAAGCCGATGACTGAGCCCGCGATCGATCCGACGACCAGGGTCAGCAAAGCCGCGCGCAGCCCCAGGAACGCACCGACCATGGCCATCATCTTTACATCGCCCAAGCCGAGCCCTTCTTTGTGGCGGATCTTTTCGAAGAGCCAGCCGCCGAGGCCGAGAAAGCCGGCGGGCAGCACAGCGCCCAATCCCGATTCCGCAACCGACACCCAGCGCGGATCGGGGTGAAAGCCGGCGACATTCAGCAAAATGCGCGCCACGACGTCATCCACTGGAACAAACCAGGCAAAGAGGAGGCCGATCGCGGTTCCGCCGAGAGTGAGCTCATCGGGAAGAATGAGCGCGTCGAGATCGGTAAAGGTCAGGCCCACCAAGAGGGCGGAGAGAACGCACAGTTTGATGGCCACGGCCTTTGGTCCGAGCGCCAGAACAATCAGAAAAAACAACAGCCCGGTGAGCAGCTCAACCAGCGGGTAGCGGAAAGAAATACCGGCACCGCAATGGCGGCATTTGCGGCCCAACAGAAAATAGCTCAGCACCGGGATGTTGTCGTACCAGGCGATCTGTTTTTCGCAGCCCGGACAAAACGATCGCGGCTTCACCACGGAAAGATCGCGCGGCAGGCGATAGACGCAGACATTCAAGAAGCTGCCGATGATCAGACCGAATAGAAACGCAACAACCGAATAGTAGATCATGCGAGCGCCTCGTAAACGGCGATTGTATCCATGACCATACGATCCACGGAAAAGCGCTGTTCCACTCGGCGGCGCGCCTCGACGGCCAGCGATTGCGCGAGCGCGTGGTCTCCCTGAAGGCGGCGAATGGCTGCGGCAATGGCTTCGGGAGAATTCTCGGTGATCAGGCCGGTATGCTCGTGCTCCACAATTTCCGGGAGGCCTCCGACGTTGCTGGCGATCACCGGAACGCCAGCCGCCATGGCCAGCAGGACCGCTGAGCCGAGCCCTTCGGATTCCGTGATGTAAATGAAAATTCCGGCACGCGTGAGCGCGGCTTCGAGATCGTGCGAGACAAGCGGATCGACACCTGCGAGCTTGGCGCCGGCGAGCGCTAGAGACAGGCCCTTGCGCGGATCCTGGCTTTCCGGGACCAGAATTTCGGAACCATGCGAGACGGGCAGCATCGGCACGCCATCATACACTATGCTGATTTGCGCTGGCGCGATTCCGGCATGAAGCAGGACTTGCTTCACGAAGCCGGAAACGGCGAGGTAGTGAGCGGCGCGCTTGTATTTCCAGCGCGAAACGAGATTGCTCTGCACAGGGAATGCGACACGGCGCGACACAACCAGCCGGCGTGGGGCGGCCCAAGCGGCGACGGTATGGGAGCGCGCATCGTGGGCATGGGTGATGCCGGCGGTGCGGCTCCACTGGCGCACGGCGCGCAGATTCACGACGTGAACTTCAATGCCGCGCTTCCGCGCCTGCTCGAATAAGGGCGCGCTTTCGCGTACTAGCAGCACGTTTTCGTAGCCGCGCGCCCCCAAGCCTTCTACCAGCCGTAACACCTGCCATTGGCCGCCGCGCATCTCGTTTCCGGAATCAATGTGGAGAATCCGCATGGGTTGTGGGCCACGCCTGTATGGCCCTACATGGAGCTCATGTTGCGGGCTTTGGCGTACTTCAAAAACGTGTAGAGTGCGGCCATGTATGCGATGGTTAGGCCTTCGAGACCGTCCTGAAACCCGCGCTGGAAGAAATATGTTTTCAAAAAAGTCCAGGCCGGGTCGAGGATCATATTGCGCGTGTGGATGGTCTGCTTGTGGTATACGAGCTCTTCCGCGGCCAGGGTAGTATACCGGTCCATGGTTTTGAGATGCTCGGAGAGCGAGTCGCAGGTGTAGTGCAGCAGGTTGGCATCGAGGTGTCCCACGCGTCCCCTAACGGCCACACTCTCGTGCACGAAGTCGCCCATCCATTTAGCTTTGGCGCGATGGTAGAGGCGCACTTTGCGATCGGGGTACCAACCGGAGTGAAGGATCCAGCGGCCCATGTACTGTGCCAGGCGCGGCATGGTGTAGGCGTCGCAGTTCGGGCCTCTCTTTTTGAGAGTCCAGATTTCGCCTTCGAGCGATTCGCTTAAGGCTTCGTCGGCATCGAGCGACAGAATCCAATCGTTGGTGGCCTGGTCGGCGGCGTAATTCTTCTGGTTAGCGTAGCCGTGCCAGGGGCTCTCGATCACGCGGGCGCCGAGATTGGAAGCCAGCTCGACCGTGCGATCGTTCGAGCCGGAATCCACGACCACGATCTCATCGCAACATCGCAGGCTTTCGATGGATCTCGCGATGTTGCGCTCCTCGTTGAGCGTGATGATGGTCGCGGTGATCTTCATAGGCGGTCAAAATCCGCCGGTATAGGCGATGGGGGCGAACGTGAAGCTGAGCAGAAAAATGACCAGGGCCAGGACAGCCAGTTTGCGGCGGCGCGGGCCGAGGTCCGACGGATCGTAGATGGGAGGGTGGCGCATTCCGAAAATCAGCAGCAAGACAGCCCAGAGCAGCCAGCCGGGCCAGAAAAACATAGGATAGAAAAAACCGCAAACCCCAATCGGAATCAACACGGCGGTGAAGACACGGGAGAGCAGCTTGTGGCGATCACCGGCGATGGAATAAAGGATATGGCCACCGTCGAGCTGCCCGACGGGAAGCAGATTGAGCGCGGTGGCAAGAATGCCGATCCAGGCTGCGCGCGCGACGGGATGCAGGTAGATGTCGGCCGTGCCCACGCCGGGAAAAACGGCACGCTCGAGCAGCCAGAGCAAGCCCGGCGTGCCGAAAACGACTCCGCCCTGTTGCGCAATGCCGGGAATCACTTTCGAGTAGGCAAGACCGATGGCCAGAGCGGGCAGAAGGAAAATGAATCCGGCTACGGGACCGGCAACACCCACATCGAACAAGACGCGTTTGCTGAAGATGGGCTCACGGATGCGAATGAATGCGCCCAGTGTTCCGGTGAAGGTTGGGGCGGGAAGGAAATAGGGCAGGCTGGCATCCACGTGGTAGTACATGCACGCGACGTAATGGCCGAATTCATGGGCCAGAAGGATTGTGAGCAGGGTGAGCGAAAACGGCAGGCCGCCCAAGATGAATTGCGGATCGTGCCAGAACGTCAGGAACGCGCGGAGATCGCGCTCCAAATCGAAGGATGGCAGGTTGTGCGCGAAATTGTATTGCATGCGCGCGCCAACGATGGTGGTGGAAGCCAGCGTCAGCAAAAACATGAGCGCGTGCAGCCAATATCGGGGGCGGCGCTGTGCGTGAACAATAATTTGGGAATGAGCGCCGTTAACCGGGGCAGAGGGATAGTAAGCCGCTGAAAGGTCCTGCGGAGACACGAAGATCGGACGCGTTATTGCAGCGTCTGCAACTCCTTGCCGGGCTTGAAACGGACGGCCTTGCCGGGAGGAATGGAAACCTCCGCGCCCGTTCGAGGATTCCGGCCGATGCCCGTCTTGCGAGGTTTGACGTTGAACACGCCGAAGCCGCGCAATTCGATGCGATCACCATGTTCCAACGCCTTCTTCATGGTTTCAAAAACCGTTTCGACCGCCATTTCCGCCTTGGTTTTGGTGATGCCGGTCTTGTTCACGACTTCGTTGATAATATCGAGCTTAATCAAATCATCCTCCCGCGCAACGGACAACATCATGATAAGATTAGGCTTATCGACATGTCAAGCAAGCCCGCGCGGCGGCCGCCCGCACGCGTCGGCAAAGATCATTTCTGCCGCACCTGTGCCCGGTTCCCGACCGGGGTGACGATTTTGACTGTGCTCGACGCCAACGGCGTGCCGCACGGCATGACCGCCAGTTCCTTTACCTCCGTTTCGCTCGACCCGCCGCTGGTGTTGGTGTGCGTGGACCATCGGGCCACGGTGATGGAACACCTGCGGGGGTGTGAATTCTTCGGGATCAACATTTTAAGTGAAGGGCAACATGAGCTTTCGACGCGTTTCGCCAAGCGCGGCGCGGACCGGTTCGAGGGGGTCGAGTGGATCGCCGGGAATCAGGGCGTGCCGGTGATTCCGGGCGTGCTGGCTTCTTTCGAATGCACGATGCACCGGCTGGTGGACGCGGGCGACCACGCGATTCTGATCGGCGAGGTGCTGGGTGCCGAACATCGCGACGGCCGGCCACTGGTCTATTTCGGGAGCGGATACCACAAGCTGGATGGACCGAACCAGGAATAGCGAATTCTCGACCATGAAACTGTGGCTTACTTTGGTGCTTGTTCCAGCCCTGGTGTACGGGCAGGCCAACTCTCCGACGCGCCAGTTGTTCGCGGATTTCTTTGAGGATTACTTGCGCTTGCATCCCGAGGCGGCGACGGCTTTCGGGCGAACTGATTATGACAACCGCTGGACGGACTGGTCTGCCGAGGGCCGAGCGCAGCGCACTGAGCTCGCGGAGAAATACCTGGCACGGCTGAAAACCATCCAAATCGACCGGCTGGAAGAGCGGGACAGGATCAGCGCTGAAGTTTTACGGCTGGGTCTGGAGAGGCAACTGGAAACGGAGCGGCTGGGTTTGAACGGCCTGCTGCGGGTGTCGCAATTGTTCGGAGCGCACACCGCGATTTTTCAAACGATTGACCAGATGCCCGCGCGCCAAGTGAAGGATTACGAGAACATCATCGCGCGGATCAACGCCGTGCCGGCTTACGTGGACCAGACGATTGCGCTATTCGATTCGGCTGCGGCGGCGGGGCTGGCCCAGCCAAAGCTGGTGGCTGACCTGGTCATTTATCAGCTTGCCGCGCAGGTCAAGCAGACGCCGGATGATTCCCCGCTGCTGGGAGCGTTCCGGCAGTTTCCGGCGTCGATCTCGAAAGACGAACAGGAGCGGTTGCGGCAACAGGCGGGCTCGGCGCTTGAACACAGCTTTCTGCCGGCGTGGCGCAAACTGCTCGCCTACATGACGGAAACCTACGCGCACAAGGTGCGCCCGGCCACGGGAGTGAATACCGTGCCGGGCGGCGATCGTCTCTACGCATTTCAGGTTCGTGTGATGACGACGACGCGGATGACGCCGGCGGAGATCCACGAACTTGGGCTCAAGGAGGTGGCGCGCATAGAGGGCGAGATGCTGGCAATTGCTCGCGAGACCGCGTTTTCGGGTAGCGTCGCGGAATTCGAAGCAAAATTGGCGGCCGACCCGGCGCAGCATTTCCAAAGCAAAGACGAAATGCTGGTGTACTGCCGCAACATCCTCATGCTGATGGAGCCGGAATTGCCGCACCTGTTCAAACTGCTGCCGCGCACTCCTATCGGCGTGCGCGCGATTCCACCGGATCGGGAAGCGGCCACGGCGTCCCATTACACGCCAGGAACGCCGGATGTGACGCGTCCGGGCTACTTCAACCTGCAGGCGTACCGGCCGGAGAAGCAGGTGAAATACGACAAGACCGCGCTCGTGCTGCATGAGGCGATTCCCGGCCATCATCTGCAAATCTCGCTGACACAGGAGATGCGGGACCTGCCGGATTTTCGCAAGTCAGGCGGGTTTGCGAATTCCGCATATACCGAAGGGTGGGCGCTTTACGCGGAGTCGCTGGGAGAAGAAGTCGGAGTCGGTACTGACCCGTATAGCCGCTTTGGGCGGCTGGCCAGCGAGCGTTTTCGAGCTGTGCGGCTGGTTGTCGACACCGGCTTGCACGCCATGGGATGGAGCCGCGAGCGCGCCGTTCAGTATTTTCACGACCATGCGCCGGAAGAGGGGCTGGATGAGATCGATCGCTATATCGCGTGGCCCGGCCAGGCTCTGGCATACAAGATTGGCCAATTGAAAATTCGCGAGCTGCGCACCATGGCGGAACAGCGGCTGGGAGCGAAATTCGATGAACGGAACTTCCACGACCTGGTGTTACGAAACGGTGTCGTGCCGCTCGACGTGCTGGAACGGTTCGTAACCGATCATATCGACGAGGCCGGCAGGCAATGAGCCGGCGATCACTTTCCCGCCCAAGTGCTTCGAGGAGCGATCAAGCTATAGACCGCCGTTAGAATTCTTTCCGGTGATGAGGGCTTCCGGAGCGTACCGGTCGCACCCGCTTCGATGGCTTTCTCCGGCATATCTCCGACCATGTATCCGGACACAGCCAGAATGGGAGTGTGCGGAGATTCGGAGCGTATCTGGCGCATGACCTCGATGCCGTCCTGATCGGGAAGGGAAAGATCGATGAGCACGACATCAAACTCCCGGCTTCGCACTTGCGCCAGCGCCAAGCGCCCGTTCGCAGCGACGGTAACGTAGTAGCCGACTTCCGTCAGCACCTGCTCGAGCAGCAGCTGAACGCTCGGTTCATCATCAACCACCAGAATACGCGGCGCGTAACCCACTCACGTTAATGTCCTATGGCACAGTACCCGAGAGCAACTGTTTTCGTGAAATTCTTGATCATCCGCCCGCTACTGTATTCTGTAAGCAGATGGATACCTGCTATTGGCTATGAGTGATCAAGACCGCAACCCGCTCCTCGACATCAACTTTCGCATTCCGTTTGACGCGATCCGTGCGGAACATGTTGAGCCGGCGATTGACGAATTACTGTCCGATGCCCGCGCGCGGATCGAGGGCATCGCGGAAGAAAAAGCTCCGCGCACTTTTGAAAACACGATGCGCGCGTTTGACCGGGTGACGGAGCGGCTGGATTTCGCGATGTCGGTGGTGAAGCACCTGGAATCAGTGGTAACTTCGCCCGAACTGCGCGCCGCGCACAATGCGGTGCAGCCAGCCGTGAGCGCTTTTTACACCGGGATTCTGTTGCACGAGGGGCTTTGGAAAGCAGTGCAGCAATTCGCGGCGACCGACGAAGCCAAGGCGCTCACCGGTCCTCGGCTGCGCTTCCTGACAAAGACCATGCAGGATTTCCGGCGGCACGGCGCGGAGCTGGATGCGGAAGGAAAGAAGCGTCTGGAAGCGCTGGACGTCGAGTTGAGCCAGTTGACCACCAAGTTCGGCGAGAATGTTCTCGACGCGACGAACGACTTCGAGTTGCTGATCACGGAGGAATTGAAGCTGGCGGGTCTGCCGCCAAGCGCGGTGGCGGCCGCGCATGCCAGCGCCGAGGCCAAGGGCCTGAAAGGCTGGCGCTTCACTTTGCAGGCGCCGAGCTACCTGGCGGTCATGACGTACCTGGATGACGCCGGGATTCGCGAGCAGGTCTACCGCGCCTACAGCACGCGCGCTACCGCCGGAGCTCATGATAATCGCGAGATTCTAGGCCGCATTCTGGAGTTGCGGCGCGCGAAAGCAAAATTGCTGGGGTTCGCGAGCTTTGCCGACCTGGTGATCGAGGATCGCATGGCGCATTCAGGCGCGAGGGCGCAGAAGTTCCTGGCTGATCTGCAATCGAAAACTGAGGCGCGGTTTCACCAGGAAAACGACGAACTGGCTGCGTTTCGCGGTGCGGCTGGTGCTGGAGGCGGGCGGGCACTCGAGCCTTGGGACGTCGCGTACTACGCTGAGAAGCAACGGCTGGCTTTGTACGATTTCGATGAAGAAGCGCTGCGTCCCTATTTCCCGCTGGAACGGGCCGTCGAAGGAATGTTCGAGACTGTCCGCAGACTTTACGGGATTACCGTGGTCGAGCGCAAAGGCGTGCCCGTGTGGCACCCGGACGTGAAATATTACGAAATTCTCGATCAGGACGGGAGTCTGCTGGGCGCGTTCTATGCCGATTGGTATCCGCGCGAAAACAAGCGCGGGGGCGCGTGGATGGACGCGTTCATCACGGGGCTACCCGCGAAGGACGGATTCCAGCCGCACCTGGGGTTGATGTGCGGCAACCTGACTCCGCCGGTGGGCGGCAAGCCGGCGCTGCTGACCCACCGCGACGTGGAGACTATCTTTCATGAGTTCGGGCACCTGCTGCATCATTGCCTGAGCCGCGTGGAGTTGCGGAATATGGCCGGAACCGCGGTGGCGTGGGATTTCGTGGAACTGCCGTCGCAAATCATGGAAAACTGGTGCTGGGAGCGGGAGGCGTTGGATTTGTTTGCACGGCACTACGAAACGGGCGCGCCGATTCCCGAAGACTTGTTTCAGAAGATGAAGCGGGCGCGGAATTTCCGCAGCGCCAACGCGCAGATGCGGCAACTCGGCTTCGGAATCGTCGATCTGGCTCTGCACATTGATTACGATCCGGCTCGCGACGGCAACGTGATGGAGTACGCCCGCGGCATCTTGCAGCAGTTTTCGCCCGCGACGCTGCCGCCGGATCATGCGACGATCGCAGGTTTCACGCACCTGTTTGCCAATCCGGTGGGTTACGGCGCCGGTTATTACTCTTACAAATGGGCGGAAGTTCTGGATGCCGATGCCTTCACGCGCTTTCGCGAGAACGGTATCTTTAGCCGCGATGTCGGCCTGGAATTCCGGGAGAAGATCCTGGCACGCGGCGACAGCGAGGATCCGGCGGAGCTTTACCGGACGTTCATGGGGCGGGATCCCGATCCGAACGCACTGCTGGAGCGTTCGGGCCTGCTGGCCACTCTCAACGCATGAAGCGCTTTTGGCCGGCTGCGCTTTTTGCAATGCTTTGCGGGTGCGGTGGCGCGCCGCCTAAGGAACAGTCCGAAGCTGCGCCTGCGCCCGCCACAGTTAAGCCCGTGGACGAGAGCCGGCGGTTTCCGCTGGCGGATCGCACGAGTATTCAACTGGTAGACAATCACGTTCTGGGTAAGGATTTTCTGCCGGGAGGCAATGTCGCCGAATACCGGCGGAAGGGGAAGACCTACCAGCAGTTTCTGGTGCGGTCAACGTCCGCCGAATCGGCGGCACTGCTGATGTTCGATTTCAAGGGCCACTTGAAGGACGCCAAGTACCTGGCCCACATGGGCGGGTACTTCGGCATGGACGGCGCCACGCCGGTCTATATGTTTCAAAAGAGCGTGTTCGTGGCCGGCTTTGTCGGGTTACCGGAAAAAGAAGCCGACGTTTTGGCGCGCCAATTCGCTACGCGCCTGGATTAAGCAAGCGCATCTGGAGCGTTCGAAACGCTTGAGACAGCTATAGATAGGCTCCCGATGGATCCGGACGGCATAAGTTGAGGTTAGTGGTATATGTCCAACCAACGGCAATCTTGTTTCGGTTGCGTGGATCACTCACAACAGAATAAGACACACAATCCTGGAGCGATGACTCAAATGGCGAAACCATCACGCGTAACGAGTGCGCTGAGTTTGAAAGTTGTCCTCTTTCTGGCTATTACGGCTGTCGTGGCGGACCGAGCGGCCGCGCAGGCTTCCGGTGGGTTTCAAAGTTCTCAACCGTCCAATACGGCGGCTTCGATCGCGCAGATCGCGTCGGCGGGAGGATGGGACACAAGTCTCACGCTCGTGAACCTCGGCACGTTCCCGGTGGGCACCGTGCTGAATTTCTATGACAATTCGGGGAATCCGCTCAGCCTGCCGTTCAGTTTTCCGCAGGGCGGGATGAGCGCGATGACGAACTCCACGGTGAACGGCAGCATCACGGCCAGCGGTTTGCTTCTGGTGGACACAACCGGCCTATATACCCAGCCGGCGAATGTCGGCTGGTCGCGCCTGCAAGCCAGCGGTGAGGTTGGCGGCTACGCGTTGTTCACAAACACCAGAACTAATTGGCAGGCGGCCGTTCCCATGCAAACGCTCAACGCCAGTTCGTATCTGCTGGCGTTCGACAACACCGGCGTGTTGAGCACGGGCGTGGCAATTGCGAATCTGGCAACCCAGGATGCCAATATCAACGCCATCATTCGGGACGACGGCGGGAACATCATTGGAACCGAATCGATCAGCGTGCCGGCCCAGGGGCACACTTCGTTCACGATGAGCTCAACGTACTCCGTGACGGCGGGGGTGCGCGGCACCGTTGAGTTCGATACGCCCGCGGGCGGACAGATTAATGTGCTGGGGTTACGCGCGAACGGTCCGGCGCTGACCACGGTTCCCGTGCTGGCGGACGTCGGCACAGCCGGCGGCTCGATGGCGCACCTCACGTACAGCCAGGGATGGGAGACCACCTTCACGCTGGTCAATACGGGAACGTCTTCGGCGCAAGCGACCCTGAGCTTTTTCGATGACTTCGGCACACCGCTCGGCGTGTCCATGATTTTCCCGCAGACCGGCACTCTGGCGGACTCCACGACGGTGACCAAGACTCTAGCGCCCGGCGCGTCACTGATTGTCGAAACCAACGGGAACGATAACTACAAGTCGGTCTCGGGCTCGGCGCTTTTGACAACCACGGGAAATGTCAGCGGGTTCGCAGTTTTTCGCTTTGACCCGAGCCAACAGGAAGCAGTGGTGCCGCTGGAAACGCGCAATGCGAGTTCCTACACGGTCGTGTACGACAACAGCAACGGCAACGCCACCGGATTGGCGCTGGCCAATGCGTCGGACCAGGCCGAGACCCTAAGTTTGAATCTGCGCGACGACAGCGGCTCGCAAATTTCCGGCGGGTCGGTGACTCTGCCGGCGCACGGACACACCGCCTTGACGATGTCCGAAGCTTACCCGGGAACCGCAGGAATCCGTGGCACGGTGCAGATTTCCAATCTCGCCGGCACGCCGTTCAGCGCCCTGGGGATTCGATTTACGCCGAGCCAGAACATCACGACGATTCCCGTGCTCGCGAAGTAACGCGCGCTTTAGTTCGCTGCAGCGAGCTGTGTTTTCTGGGGTGGCGTCTTGAGGATGATGATATCGCCGTAGCCGATTTTGAGGTCCAGCTTATGCGGCGCGGCCGAGTCATCATGCTCCACCTGGTGGCCGATGAACCAAAACCGGCCTTTCTCTTTCCCGGGGAAATCCGAGACGACGCTGCCGCAATTGGTCTTCGCATGGATGGCGTAGCGCGCCTGTTCCGGCAATCCCAGGGTGATTTCCCCTTCGTGGACCGAGATTTCGAGATCGCCGGTCAGATCCTGCACGTGCACTTCACCGACGCCATGGTTGGCGATGAGCCGGGTGCTCGAAGGAACTTTGATCCGATAATCCAAGTCAAAGCCGGCGGTGCCGCCGAAAAGGCCCGAGCGGAATCCGCCGCCGGGAAAATCGGTCGTGATGACCAATTCGTTGCCCTCGCGGTGCACGTCGACGCGTGCGCGGCCCAGAATCTGGAGCGCCTTTTCGCGTTCCTGCGGCGGGTAGGGGATCGTCGTGGTTTTGACCGTAGTGATTTCGATCTCGGGCCGGTCCCAACCTTCCACCGTCAACTCGCCCGCCGAGTTGTTTAGCCGGAGAACGCCGCCCGCCGGAAAGTCCATCTGCTGGGTCTTGCTCACCTGAACTTTCTGCGGTATCACATCGTCGGCCATCAACAAGGAACTCACACCGATGCCGATCAGTGCCAGAGTCCGTATCATGTGCGGTGTCCTGTCCTTTCGCGACAGAAGTAGGCCCGAGCGGCTCGCGCACTGGAGACGCGGCCGAGCACCTGGAGCGGGGGGCGGGAATCGAGCCCGCAACCAACAGCTTGGAAGATCAATCCTGATTTGTCAACACACGCTGCCGTTAGCGACATCGGTTAAGAATGAGACTGCGATTCTTCGGTGGAAACGGCCTGGGCTCTCGCCGGAGCTACCGTGATCGCTCTTTGGCAACTTGCGTCACACGCTGCCGACAGAAAGAGTAAATCGCTCGATCTCGCTTGCTACGTCCGATAGCTGGCTACTGTCGAGAGGCAGAATCTCAAAACGCAAAGCGATGATGAGCAGCGACTTGGCTCCCGAGTGCTCGACGAAGTACTCGAGCCTCTTGCCGCAAGCCTCCGTTACCTCGCGATGCAGCGCAGCCGAGTCCCGTCTCACAAGAGCGACGAACGTCGAACCGTCCCACCGAAAGAGCTCATCACCTTCGTTTTGAAGTGTGTTCGCGATGTATTGGCTCACAAAGATCACGATCCTGTCGGCCGTTCTGCCCCCGAGCCGCGCGGTGATCTGTTCCAGACGTTCGACCGAATACACAACCGCATGCAGGCCTTGCCGGTCGGTTCTCGCCTTCTCAAATGCCTCGGCGAATGCAGCCCGTGTGTCGAGGCTCGTTACAGGGTCAGCGGAGGGCGTATCACCTCTCTGGGAAATCGACAACTGCTGCTGTAGATCCAAGAGCGTTCCCAGCACCTGCGATTGCTCCTGGAGACGTCTCTTCTCGGAAACGTCGGACACAAAGGCGATGGCAACGGTTCGGTTGCCGATGCGGACGATGTTCAAGCCTACGTCGACGGGAAACTGAGTTCCGTCCTTCCTTCTTCCGAAAAGTTCCAACCCCTCACCCATAGGCCGTAGCTTTGGTGCTGAGAAATATCTCTGCCGCACTTCCGCATGCCCCCGACGGCGAGTTTCCGGTATAAGAACTTCCAAACGTTGCCCAAGCAATTCTGAACGATCGTAGCCAAAGATTCTTTCTGTCGCCTTGTTGACCATTTCAATATTGCCCGATGCGTCCACCGTAATAAGACCTTCGGACGCGGCTTCCAAATACGCTTCCAGCCGCGCGTTACGCTCTCGCGCTTCCACATCCAACCGCTTCCGCTCGGTTAGATCAAAAATGCACGCAATTACCCAGGTGCCCTCGGCCGTGAGCAATGGATTCAAGACCAACTCCGCGGAAAATTCGCTAGCGTCCATTCGCAAGACCGTAAGCTCGTCTCCGACCCCCATCGGCTTGCTGCCTGGTGAACTCTGGAGCGCAGCCACGCGCTTAGCGTATTCGGCGCGGTGCGCGGGAGGCACCAAAACCTCGATCGCCTGCCCCAGCAGATGCTTCCTCTCACACTGAAGCATAGCCGCTGCCGCCGAGGTGACAAAGCTAATTTTTCCGGACGGGTCAACCAGCACCAGAGAGGTCGGGACAGAGTCCAAAGCACGCAGAAATGCAGGGTTCCGGATATCATCGGAACTCGGCAGCTGACTTTCGTCGGAAACGGACATAGATCCTTGTCGAAGTCGCACGACTATTATCCAACTAACATGAACCGCCCGGTGAGGAAAAGATGCAGTGGCCCATGGAACTGCTACGGCGTAACGAAGGTTACGCCGAATGCGAGCTAAGGGATCGATTGGGGTGACCCTCAAGTTAGGTCATCACTAACCATGGGTATCATTCCGCGGTAGTATTGCCTGTCGAAATTCGGTCCGCTACGCTGGCACCGGAGGGAAGTTTCCCCCATTTTCGTGAACCGGCTATGGTCTGTGACCAACAGGGTCGGTCATTCAGAGTAGGGATGAAGTCCGCGATGAGATCCGTGTCCAGTGGAAAGCAGAATGGATACCGCGGTTGGCTGTGTGGCTGTCTGGCAGTCTCTTTCACGATTGCATGTGGCGAGTCACTGCTTGGCAGAGCTTATGCCGATTCAACGGGGACTCGTGTCGGTCAGGCAGTGGAAATTGTACGGGTGACCCCAGTCACCAACCGGAAGCCCGATATCCAAGACGCTCAAATACGCACTCTCCACCCACTGCGCCTGATCCTCGCGTCTGGCACAAAAGCCAACGAAAATCCCAATCCCACGGGCGTTTCTTCAATTCTTCGTTCTCACGAGGATGTGAAACCGCCGGAACAAGCATTGGGGTGGCTAGAGAGACACACTCGAACGGTCCTTTCCGTGGCGCTTGCGCTCATTGTGGCAGTTCTCGCCTGGCTAATGGTTCTTCACCGCCGTCTCTTAAGACAGAACGAAACCATCCGGCGTCGACTGGAGAGCGAGGCTGCCCTCCAGCAACGATTCGAATACGCACAGCGAGCGACGAACGACGCGCTTTGGGACTGGAACGTCGCGACCAACCAGATCTGGCGCAGTGAGAGTTTCTATGCCACGTTTGGATACGCAGTCGGCGAAGTCGAGAACTCCGTCGAATGGTGGCGCGCACGTGTGCACCCAGACGACCGGTCACGTGTGGAAGCGAGTCTGCGTGCCGCGGCGGAGGGCAGCGTGGAGACGGTGTCCAGCGAGTATCGATTCCGCAAGTTCGACGGTTCCTACGCTTCGGTCTATGACCGGGCCTATGTGTTGCGAGGCCCCGACGGTTTGCCGAAACGCGTCATCGGGGCCATGATGGACTTCAGTGTTCTCAAGTTGACCGAACTGGCACTTCAGGAGGCACAGGTACGGTTCTCAGCATTCATGGACAACAGCCCGACTTATGCCTTCATAAAAGATCTCGACGGCCGCTACATCTACACAAATAAGATGCTCGACGCGGCGCTCGTCCCAGGCATTCGAGGGCTCACGGCCTTTGATTGGCTGCCCGCGGAGAGTGCGAAACTCTATACCGAGTTCGATCAGCAAGTGCTTTCAACGGGTGAGACTGGTGAATTCATCGAGATTATGCCGATGCCTGACGGGACCCGCCGGGATGTGCTGTTTCTCAAGTTTCCTGTTGAGGCGTTTGGTCAGCGATATCTCGGTGCCGTCGGAATTGACATTACCGAACGCCGTCGAGCCCAGGAAGCGCTCCAGAAGGCTAAGGAAGCCGCCGAAGAGGCCAACCGCGCAAAAAGTGAATTCCTTGCCAACATGAGCCATGAGATTCGCACGCCGATGAACGCCATTCTAGGTATGACCAGCCTGGCGATGGAGACCGATTCTCATGAGGAACAGCACGAGTATTTGTCTGATGTCATGACGGCTGCGGAATCGTTGCTTTCGATCCTGAACGAGATTCTGGACCTCTCAAAGATAGAGGCCGGCCGGCTCGACCTGGACCCCGCTCCGGTCTCGGTGCCGGACATCGTTAAGGATGTCGTACGTTTGCTCGAGCCGGCCGCTGCCAAAAAAAGCCTGCACTTAGCCGGTAATATTTCCTCTGACATTCCTGATCATCTTCTGGTGGACTCGTTGCGGCTGCGCCAGGTGCTCTTGAACCTTGTCGGCAACGCCATCAAGTTCACCGAGGAAGGCTCAGTCGATGTGGATGTTCACGTGGAATCACATGAGGAGAACGCCGACTGCCTTCGCTTTGCGGTTCGGGATACCGGCCCCGGAATTCCACGGGACAAAATGCGGCTGATTTTCGAGCCGTTTCGCCAAGCCGACAGCTCCACAACCAGAAGACACGGCGGGACAGGACTGGGCTTAACGATTTCCGCCCGGCTGGTGGAACGCATGGGCGGCCGCCTCACAGTCGATAGCGAATTGGGAAGGGGTAGCGTGTTTTCCTTCTCGGCGCGCATGGCAAAAGTGCCGACACCGTCAACCGACGGCTTCGCTCCCTCGCCAGCCAGACTGTGGGGTTACCGTAGAGTGCGCCAATTTGCGGGAATATCCTAGCAGGCTTCAGGTATACAAGACTCCGCCGGACCCGGGTCCACCCAGCCAGATCCTTCGCACTTCTTTCCTGAGCAGCTTTCTCACGCGTGCCATGAGCTCTTCCGGAACAAATGGCTTAACGACATAATCGTTGGCTCCCATGTCGCGTCCGCGCATAACTTTCTCGCCACCCTGATAAGCCGTGAGCAGAATAACTGGAATATCAAACGTCAACGAATCAGCCCGAAGAGCGGTGAGCACTTCAAACCCGTTCTTGCCCGGCATCTCGACGTCAACGATGGCAAGTTCGGGGTGCCAGCTTCGCGCCATCTCGATGGCTTGATCTCCGTCGGCCGCTACTCGACATTCCAGGCCCGCGTGCTGCACGGTTTTCCTCACGAGTTCGCGGATGGTGGAATCGTCGTCAACCACAAGCACGCGCCGCTTACCCGAGTTTGTGACGGCCGGTTGCGGTCCTCGACGGGATATCGCTTGAAGAGTTCGATATAGTCCCAGCACCAGTTCGTGCTCGTTCCATGGTGAAACCAAAGACTCGACCTTCCCCTCGCGGACCGCTTGGATTCCCATGAGCTCAGTCTTTGGTCCGATGACCAGGAAGGCATCGTTCCCCTGCGGAATCACCGAACCGAGAGACGCATTCATGACCACAACGTCGAATGAGCGGATCAGGTTCAGACTTGGCGGCGTGTTAGAAGCTATGGCGCGTCCGAACGCTTGGTACCGTTCGATCACCTGGGTGAGGCGCATATTCTCTTCCGGTTGAAACCCAAGCAACCCTAGGCGTTTCCCCGCCAATATTTGTGCAACTGCGGAGAACGAGACCGGCTCAGGCATCGCATCTCCAGCTGGCGCTCGCGACAGCTCAGCCTTCGCCTCCGAGAACAGGCGCTTAAGATTCTCGAACAGTTCGCGAATACGGGGAATCGTTTCGCTCTGGCTGCTTCGGACGGCTGCCTCGATCTCGCGAGCTAGACGGGTGACTTCCGGAAAACCGACAGATCCACCGCTCCCGGCCCACCGATGCGCGACGATCCGTGCCGCGTTCCAGTCGAAACCGGCATCGAGAGAATTGATCAGTTGCTCGGCTTCGAGGATCGCCTCCGTGATGAACTCCTGGCGCAGTTTCTGTAACTCGGGATCGTCATCGAATGGTGTCGGCAGCGAACGAGACGGCAGACCTGAGAGGTCGGTATCGGTAAGGTACTTCTCGATCTGCTCTGGAAGGGTTTTCAGATCGATTGGCCGGGAAATGCAGCCTCGGCAGCCAGCGTCTCTCGCGCGCTGTTCATCGAGCTGATCGGCAAAAGAGCCAAGCGCCAGA
>Ga0335069_10000244_pt1 | contig 95368 bp, 79 predicted proteins | sample Lox_Sample_11_FD_206714 | JGI IMG/M metagenome (GOLD analysis project Ga0335069, IMG submission 206714) | Soil microbial communities from Loxahatchee National Wildlife Refuge, Florida, United States - Lox_Sample_1.1 | ecosystem: Environmental > Terrestrial > Soil > Wetlands | place: USA... | reverse complement strand
TTAATCGCAGCCATGAGTAGAACTTCGGCAAGAGTGAACTTGCGGAGCGAGTTTTGTGTAATCTTAAACATAACCGAGACTTTCGCGATTATGCAGAGAACATCGCAAGTCGCATACCAATTGGCGCTTTTCTAAGTGCCTCAGTCTCTTACGCCCCTAGCGCGATTTGAAACGTGCGGTGCCCGGTTGAGGTCAATGCCTGAATATGGGCAGATGTCGGAGGCATGCACAGGGCTATGTCCTTTTCTTAAGCAATTTTTGACGATTCTTTTCTGGCGCGTTACTTGCACTCCCTCAGCTAGGATCGTGGTTCGTGGAAGTGGTCCCGTACGAAGCAGCAAGAAGGGGACAACGAGATTACATGCGTGGATACGGGAAACTCGTGGCGTTGCTTCTGATCCTGGCTGGCATGGGCCTAGCCCATCCCGACTCCGCCCACGGTCAGACAAACATGTTTAGGGATGAGGTAAACAGCCGCCTCGCCAACCCAGCCCAGCGAACAGCCTGCGAGGAACCTAACTTTGACCATGGCGTCGAAGCCGCATTCCGCCTCGTCTGTCGTCGAAACCTTCTCGGAACAACCAAGGTCGCTCGAAGGAACGCTATTGTGATTGGCTTCGTTGGAGGCTTCGTGAGAAGCGATGATGTGAGGCACCCTGAAGTGCTGTTCGCGACATTGCTTCGCCAGCGCTATCCGTCAATTGTTCATGCCGAAGTATTTGCCAACCACGATGGAAGAAACGCTCTTCGCCGTGTATTGCATCTTCTAGATACCGACAATGATGGCGTCCTCACAGCCGACGAAAAGAAACAGGCAAGCATCATTATTTATGGTCACAGCTGGGGTGCTTCGCAGGCTGTGACCTTGGCCCGGGAATTGGGCGAGCAAGGCATTCCAGTATTGCTCACAATCCAGGTGGATTCGGTTCATAAACCGCGCCACAAGGATTCCACAATTCCTTCTAACGTGAGAAGTGCTGTCAACTTCTATCAGCTCAAGGGCCCGATTCATGGACGATCACGCATTCGTGCGGCGGATCCAGAACGCACCAACGTTATCGGCAACATTGAGATGAAGTATCAGAATCGCCAAATCAATTGTGACAACTATCCATGGCTTGCACGCCACCTGAACAGACCACATCACGAGATCGAGAATGATCCCCAGGTGTGGGAGCAAATTGCCGCACTGATCGATTCTGAACTGTCGAGCGAAACGCCAGCGGGCGAGGCGAGGGTGCCCCTTTCCTTGCTGCCGGTGGAATAGAGTTTGGGAAAAGAAGAAACAAAATGTACTGCACAACTCAGACTCCGCCAGCTCACGAGAAGCGCGAGGCAGAATGTCGTCTTCTGCGCATGGACTGGGTCTTGTTTCCCGATGTGAACGGAGATCGACGGCCTCGAATGCATTGGCGTACGGATCGGACCCGGTAAAAGTAATGCCAGTTTCGGATACCCTCGTGCAGGATCAGCCGGTGAGACGTGGGTGCCTTGATCGTCGACCGGCGGGCTTCGATTGTCCTCGCCCGATTGGTGCGCGATTCAGACGAGCGTTGTTGTTCGCGTTTGGCGCATATCTTTTATCTGGAGTTGCGCTCGTTGCCCAGACAACGGATTCCCCAACGACGGAAATCCCCAATTCCTGGACAGCCATAACCGACTCGAAGAGTAATAATGCAAACCCCACCCGGACCATCGAGAGCTACAGCCAGGACGGCAATCGCACGCTGGATAAGCGATCAGACCAGATCCGTCAGTTCGATGGGCGTTTTGAACCTTATCGGGATCTCGAAACAGAAACACTACAAGTGGATGCTACTAACACGCGGACCACTACGCGTAGGTTCGGTCGAGACGGTAACGGGACAAAGATACTCGTGCAGGTGATCGAAGAGGAGAAACACACTCTTCCCGGTGGCGACTCCAGTGTTCTTCGCATCACGTCTGATCTGGATGTTAATGGCGCCCTTCGACCATCGCAGCGCGAACTAGAAGAGACGAGAGTGATCGGTGAAGGTATGGAGGAAACGCGGACTACGTTGATGCTCCCAAGCGTCAACGGTGGTCTGGTTCCGGCCGTGAAAGTGAGCGAATTCCGCAGACAAGTCACCGACGATACGGTCGAATCTCAAAAAACAACGCTACTTCTCGACGGTGGGGGAAACTGGCAAGTGAGTGAAGCACGCCAGGCTACTGCCAGGCAAAAAGGCAAGAGCCGCAGCGTCGAAGAGCACATTCTCCGACCCGACTCCGAAGGCAAGCTAGGCGAAGTCTCTCGTATCGTGACCGAGGAATCTGAGACAACTTCCGGAGAAAAGTCCAACGTCGTGGAAACTTATTCCGTCGATGCTCCGGGAACGATTCGGGACGGGAGCATGCACCTGGTGGAACGCACAACAACTGCCCAACGCTCAAGTTCAAGTGGCGAGCAAATCACCGAGCAGCGAGTGGAGCGCCCTAGTTCAGGCGATCCGGGCTCCAGTTTGGGCGTGTCTATATTGATCCGCAACACCGTGCGCTCTGTGCCTGCCGGAGAACAGTCTACCCGAACCATTTCCATTCGCGACTTAAATGGGAGTTTCGGAGTGATTTCGGTTGATACAAGGAAATCCGACAAGGTCGCCACTATTCAGGTTGAGCAAACGCGATGAATGCCCTCTGAAGACGAATAAGATATCGCGCGCTTTAAGTTGCCCGAATTCGGTCAGTGCCCTTAGCAGGTCAAGCAGTTCCGCAGAATTCCGCTGATACATCTTTAGTTTTCATCAGCTTGCAAGTGCCTACATCTGGCAGTCGGGTTGCGAAACCAATATCGATGTCAATCCGATTCAGGTTGGTGCGAGATGCTTGGAGAACTAGCAAACATCCCAAGCGGCACGCTCATTGACATGCTGCTCGTAATCCTTGGCGTTGAAGTCACGCTCACGGCGGACGATGTAACAGAAATCGAGCAGATTCAGAGCGAGTTGCTAAGACGAGATTTGCGGCAGTGGAGCTGTGGAACTATTCATTGAAGAAGTGACATCTGCTTTCCAGTCGAACACTTGGTCCGCCGATGAAGCGTGCGACGCCTCCTAAATGTGATTCATCGCAACTGCACGATCTAGTCCCCCAAGACCAAGTAAGGGCCAAAAACAAAATGGAAACGCTCACAGAGATTGGAAGGCTTGCCGAACTGTTGAAGTTGAAGGAATGGCGCGTTCAACTCTTGCGGGTGGAGCGCTTGTCACCGAGGAACTGAACAAGATTGCGATGCCTGCTGACACATGCAACTACCTGGCTTCGGGGAGGTCGAAGATGATCACTAATGCTACAAGGGGCCGGATAGTGCCGGATGCGAAGAAACTAATCGTCAAGTACGGATGTGGTCCCGTGCACTTTTCTGGAACGGATGAAGCCCTTTATGAACGGCATCTGCTTTTTGACACTGGCGTCGATGTGGCAGCAGCGACGGCGCGAGACCGGTTTGAAGCCCTTGCGCGCTCGGTGCGCGACGTCCTTTCTCAGCGATGGCTGTTAACCGAAAAGACGTATGAAGAGCGAAATCCCAAGCGGCTCTACTACCTTTCGATGGAGTTTCTCATCGGGCGTTCGCTCGCCAATAACGTGATGAATCTTCTGCTTTCTCCGCTCACGAACCAGTTCATGGTCGACAAGAAACTCAATCTTCTCGAGATTCTGGAGCAGGAACCAGATGCGGGCCTCGGCAATGGCGGTCTAGGACGCTTGGCTGCATGCTTCGTTGAATCCGCCGCGACGTTGCAACTCCCCGCCATGGGTTACGGACTGCGATATGAATACGGCATCTTTAAACAAACTCTCCAGAATGGGTGGCAACATGAGATGCCGGACAACTGGCTTCGTTCTCCTGACCCTTGGGAGGTCGCGCGCCCGAACGAGAAGGTGGAAATCAACCTGGGTTGCTCCTTCGAACTCAGCGGAGGCAGCCTGCGTCCTGTGATTGGACGTCCATCGACGCTGATCGGTATCCCATTCGACCGTCCTGTCATCGGATATGGTGGGTCCACAATCAACACGTTGCGCCTCTGGGCTGCGGCGGCGCCCGACTACTTCGACTTTGAAGAGTTCTCGCACGGCGATTTCGTAGAAGCATTCACCCAGACCCTTTCGGCTGAAACGCTGACTCGCGTCCTTTATCCCGATGACTCGAGGATCATGGGACAGGCGTTGCGCCTCTTGCAGGGGTACTTCCTGGTCGCATGCTCACTGGCAGATGCGGTGCGCCGATTCCAACGCTCAAACTCGGATTGGAGCTTGTTTGCCGAAAAAGTGGCAATTCAGATGAATGATACTCACCCCGCTCTGGCTGTCCCAGAACTCATGCGAATTCTGGTAGACCAAGTGCAACTTGGGTGGGACGAAGCCTGGGACATCACGCAGAATACGCTCGCATACACGAATCACACGCTATTGCCTGAAGCTCTCGAAATGTGGCCCGTCAAGTGGTTCGAGGAGATGTTGCCCAGACAACTCGAGATTATCTATGAGATCAATCGCCGTTTTCTAAGCGATGTTCGCCGTCGCTTCCCAATCGCTACAAGTCAGATGGAGCGCGCGAGCATTGTCGACGATGGTACTGACAAGAAGGTGCGCATGGCCAATCTTGCCGTGGTAGGTTCTCACAGCACCAATGGAGTGGCAGCGATTCACTCCACCCTGTTGCGTGAGACTACACTCAAAGAGTTGGCGGAGATCTTTCCCGAGCGTTTCAACAACAAGACGAACGGCGTCACACCCAGACGCTGGCTGCAATTGTGCAACCCTGAACTAAGTGGCCTAATCACAGATGCGATCGGAGATGCATGGATCGGCGATTTGAGCGAATTAGCCAAGCTTAGAGCATTCGCTCAGGACAAGGGGTTCCGCGACGAGTTTCGCAAATCCAAGCGCGATGCCAAACGACAATTCTGCGAGTGGCTCCGATGGTCAACAGGCGCGGTCCTCGATCCTGATTCGATCTTCGATTGCCAAGTCAAACGAATCCACGAGTACAAACGTCAGTTCCTGAATGCACTCAGGATCGTAGTGCTCTACGACCGGCTGCGGCAGAATCCCAGCCCCGACATGCCCCCCCGGACATTTCTCTTTGCCGGCAAGGCCGCGCCCGCATACCGGCTTGCGAAACTGATTGTGAAATTTATCAACAACCTGGCTGGGACCATCGACGGTGACCCATCAGTGCGAGGACGGCTTAAAGTAGTGTTCCTGCCCGACTACTGTGTCTCCCTCGCGGAACATCTCATCCCCGCCAGTGACGTCTCCAACCAGATCTCGACAGCGGGTTACGAAGCGAGCGGTACAAGCAACATGAAATTCATGATGAACGGCGCACTGACGATTGGTACGCGCGATGGCGCAACCATTGAGATGGCTGCCGAGGCAGGCGAAGAAAACTTCTTTCTTTTCGGTCTAACCGCGGACCAGGTGATCGGCAGTCGGGGATGGTACAACCCGCGTTGGCATTGCGAACATGAGCCCGAGACCCGTCAGGCGCTGGACTTGATTTTCTCGGATTATTTCAGCCGCAATGAGCCGGGCGTTTTCAAGCCATTGCGCGAGATGTTGCTGACGCACGGAGATCACTACATGCACCTGGCAGACCTAAAGTCATACCTGGAGGCAGACGAGCGGCTGTGTGCGTTGTACGCTGATCCTGACGAGTGGGCGCGCAAGGCGATCTTGAATGTGGCGGGCTCGGGAAAGTTCTCGAGTGACCGCACGATTGCCGAATACGCAACCGAAATTTGGCGTGTAAAGCCGTGTCCGATCCCGGATAATGCGTAACAGTCTGCAAGCCAATTAAATCAGACGACCGGAAATAGCCGCCTGAGCTGTACCGAAAGCCACTCTTGAAGTCGAGTCCCAACTCTATTTGACACCTTAATTGCTTGTTTTACAGATCGGGATCCTTGAGAGTTGATCCTCTACTTATCTGCAACCCCAATAGCTTCCGAGCGCTCACAACATTTTAACGCTATGGGCGATGTCTTCCTAGAGTTCAACAGTATTTTGAGTTTCATCTTATCTTCACCATTCTGTAACAGGCCCGCAACGTTTAGCACCTACCATCACCCGATTTGGGAGTTTTAGCAGCCCCTTACCAGTCGCTCACCGGCGATATGGCTAACGGGAGGAGTGCCGATATGTCTCCAAGATATGTTTCGATCGAGCAGGGAAATACGAGACGGGAATGCCGGAGACTCACTTGCTTACCAGACAAAGGGCTTCTTGTTCTCGGAGCTGCGGCGGCCGGGCTGTCAGTAAAGATCTTCGGCCTTGATTGTGTACGGCCGAAACAAGCGACGTATGGCCGCAGCAAGAGAAAGGATTGTTTCAGAACTCGTGGCTGTGGACCCAAGTCACATCCCCATTATTGAACGTGACAAACACTTTCGACCTATCGCTAAGATTTCCGGCACGCCAGTTTCAATCAATGTTTGCCGTTGCGTCACAACCGCCGATGGTGAGCGCTGGATCCTCCAACCCGCCCTTCGAGAGCAAAAGCTGATCGCGCTCATCGCCCGCCTCACTCCGGACAACGGAGATGTTGTGGACCTGCACGTTGTTGTCGGAATCCCCTTTCGAAGTCGACACTCCTTTGTCCTCGATGATGCTTGGCTACGGAAAAGCAAACGGTTGAATTCACTCGCGGATATCAGTGCTGTTATCGACACGCTTAAGGTATAAGAAAATCAAAACTCCGTTCTGGTCGATTCGAAGGGCGAGAGTCTACTTGGGTATCGTAAGGGCGTTAAGCGCAGGCAAGAATTGCGAGATGGAGGGAGACTAAATAACGTTGAATACTGCCGGGACATACAGCGTTACAGTGCAGAACGGTGCCGGCGGACCTATATCAAGCGGGCTACCCTTGAGCAACTCCACATTGCCGCGTGGGCTCTACCAACTAGTCGTGGGCAGCGACGTGCCGCAGCGGGTAGGTGGCGATCAAACGCATCACCTTCGACCTTTCACCGACGTGCCTAGGTAGTTGTTGATAAGTCTCGTTTTCCCTCATTGACCCACAAAAGGTGAACAGAAAGCGCACACGGCTGCGGTTAGTCTTCAAGAAAAAACACCAGGAGCCATTCGCCGCGGCGGATTCTAGCTATGGCGTCAATTGAATCACAGATCAAAAAAAAATTACCAATCGGGACCTGATTCTAAATAATTAAGCGACTATCGGATCTAAAGCTTCTGTCATTGTGACTTGAGAATTGGGAACCGGGCCAGCTCAAATCCATCTTCGAAGCCTGCCACTTTCTCGAAGGCAAGCCGCTCTCCGGCCACGGCTTTCTGATGGATACCATCCCCCACCTGGCCCAGATGTTTTCGGTCGAGATTCCCCGTCTTGACCGGAACCCGGAAGATCTCTACGAGATGGAGACTTACCAGGCCTACCAGCACGCGGCTTACATCATCCGCAATTCCTCTCCTTCGGAGATTGTGCAGGCCAAGCTGACCGAATATAGCTGGTCGAGGTCCTGAATGCGATTGGCGTGGGCTCAGTGACTTCTTATGACGACTACATGCACCGCATGACGTCGAGTTACGGGCATAAGAAAGCCTTTTTGCGGGACGTCGATCTGGACCGGAAGTCTCTCTTCAATGAGAACAATCTTATTTATACGGTGAAAGATGAACATGGTTCGCCGGTGGGTTTTGCGGCGCGCGATCTGCGCTACGAAGATAAGCAGGAGGCTTACGAGAAGAAGCTGGAAGCGCTGAAGGCGAATTTTGCTTCGGACGAGAAGGCTTTGGCGGCCGAGAAGGCCAAGCTTTTCAAGCCGCGGAAGTATAACAATTCGGCGGAGAGCGAATTGGTCGAGGGTTCGGACGGCCGGCGTGAGACGCGACCGAAGAACACCATCTTCAAGAAGGGTTCGCGGCTGTTTAACTTTGACCTGGCCAAGAAGGCGACGCCTCCCCTCGAGGTCTTTGAGGGGCAGCCGGACTGCGTCACGGCTTTTGCCGGCGGCATGAAGAATGCTACGGCGATCGGCTCGACCCATTTTACGGCCGAGCATCTGGACCTGATCCTGAATGCAGATCCTCCCATCAAGCACCTGGTCTTTACTCTGGACGCCGACGAGGCCGGCGAGAAGGGCACGGACAGCTTCGTTAACCTGCTTGAGGAGAAGCTGGGCGGGCACCCGGGCCTGAAGGTTGAGATCCGGGTGATGCCGGATGGGTCGGATGATCCGGATCGCTTTATCCCGTCGCTCGGCATGAAGGCTTTCCGCGAGCTGCCGAAGGAAGACCTGTTTAGCTGGAAGATTGGGCTGCCTTCCCTTCTCCGCGTATCATCTGACAATTCTTGCGAGAGAGACAAGCCCTTCGGAACTCCACTCACTAGAACAGTGGCCGGACTGAAGGACCAACTTTTGTTCTGTTGTTCCGCCACGCCCAGACCTTGAGGGGTCACCGCAGGTTCTAGCCATACCTGAGGTACTACTCTTCCGAGCGCTGATACCTGCCACTTTTCGGTGTTAACTCTAATTGTCCTAGAATCGTACTAAGCTTCCGGGTGGTAAAACACATGGAGATCACGATTTGGCGTCGGCATTCGAAGCATTGCCCCGATCGTCACGACCGGTATTCACCCCGTTGCGGCTGCCCATTAGCCTTTCAATTCAATTGGCCTCCGGCTTCAACGACGTTTGACGGTAAAAAGCTAACGCGAGGACAGAACAAGTGGTCCGCCAGAACACGGTCGATGTCGGAGGCACAGAAGAACGCAAGAAAACTAGACAGTGATCTGGATGACCTCCGCCAAGGCAAGCCCGCGCGTCACAGCGTCACAGTCAACGCGGCTTTCAAGGAGCGGCTGGGATTTCGCGAGCAGAACAAGCTCGAGAATACCAAGGCGAAGCTGATGGTCGACAAACTCGCCGCCTGGTGCGACAACTACGATGTTCTTCTCTTGACTGAGCTAACCCCCGAGCGAGTCATCAGATTCCGAATGTCTCTGCCTTTCCGCACGGGGAACTCCAGCAGCCTGTCTGTGCATTGGTCGCTGATCAACGCATTTTTCAACTGGTGCGTCGGTATGGGGTATTCGGACAAAAATCCCAGCCCCAGCACGAAACAAAATCCGCAGTTCGCGATTCGTTACAAGAAGCCGGAGGTGGTACCCCCGACCAAGCAGCAGACCGGGAAGATCCTGCATACCGCCACGGGACGCGCACAACTTCTCTGCCAACTCATGCGGGAGTCTGCCTTGGCACTGGTCGACGCGCAGAAGTTCGGGATGTCTCCAGAAGATGCCCGGAAATTTGGGTTGTCCAAACCGGAGCGTAGCCCGCGACTGGAGAATGGCACGCTCATCCGTGGGAATCGCACCAAGACCAATGAGATGTATCGTGTGCGCATCTCCTCATCTTTGGCGAAACGCCTCGCCGCGCTCGGCTCCCCCGCCTTTCCCGGCAGCTACTGCAAGTGGCGGGAAGACTGCTACAAGGCCTTCCGTGATGCTGGTGTGCAGATAACACCGCACGGTTTTCGGCATTACCGGATAAGCGAATGGTTGGCCTTGGGCGTGCGAGTTGAGGATGTCGCCGATATAGTTGGTACGTCGCCAAAGGAAATACGCAAAACCTACCGCCACTGGATCAAGGAAGCGGAAGATCAGCTGGATGGAGTTCAACGGCAGGCATGGCTCGCGCAAGGACTGGACGAGGACGGGAATTCCGGAAGAAGCTACGTCATTCACCGGAGTTCTGAAAGACGCACCGACCCAAGAGGCTTCGATTAGCAAGGCCTCGGATGCTTTGCTCATCTTGTGTTACGTGTTCTGCTATTTGGCTGATCTCAACCGGATTAATTCAGGACGGTCGACAGTGTCAGAGATTCAATGACTGACGGCCGATAAGCCGTTTAGGATCAAGTTCCGGGTTGCTCGTCATCGCTCCGGGCAGTTTGTCACGCGGTGACAATGACGCCGGTGCACGGAGTTTTGCTGGCGCGGTGATAAGTGTGACGCACCCCCGAATCAAAGTACACGGCGTCTCCTGATTCAAGATTGAATGTTTCGGAGCCGATGGTGAGCGCCAGTTTCCCGGAGATCAGATAAAGCAACTCCACGCCGGGATGCTGGTGAGGCTGTACCTTGTCGGCAGGAGTGGGCTCAAACTCCGCATAAAAAGCATTTAGTTTGCGTTCGGTAGCCTTGAAATCTAGGCTCTCGAAGTTGTAGGCGATGCTCCCGCCGCCCGGCCTATCTGGAAACCTTAAGCGTTCTTTCTTGCGCGCAATCGCCACCACATGACGCTTGCGCTCATCCGTGAAGAAGTATTCCAGCCCCACACCGAACACCAGAGCAATCCGTAGCAGCGTGGGAAGTGTGGGGAACAGCTTGCCACGTTCCAGTTTTGACAGCATGGCCGCCGAGAGTCCGGTGTGCTTTCCCAATTCCACCAGTCCCATGCTCTTTCGCAGCCTCAGGGTGCGGAGTTTTTCGCCCAAGGCATAGGGCCGAAGCCCCTCGACAATTGTGTTATTCATCACGATTTTCCTTTGTTTTCCTGGCAGTACAACACTGCCCTGGGCTTTTGATTCGGACTCACATGAATTAAGAAATCCCGTCGTGTTGTCGTATTGCGATAATAATTATTCTCTATAGTTAATACAGCAAAGGGTCAGAGCGCAACCGAAAACACAGAGAACAGAAGATGAAGGAGAAATGAAATTGAAAACAGCGAGTTTTGCATTGATTCTCAGCGTCCTAATTAGTGCGACGCCGGCAGCCGCCGGCGCTGCTCAAAAGGACATCGTTGACACCGCGGTCGCCGCCGGAACCTTCAACACGTTGGCCGCCGCGCTTCAAGCCGCCGGTTTGGCCGACACTTTGAAAGGCAAGGGACCCTTCACCGTGTTTGCTCCAACAGACGAAGCCTTCAGCAAGCTGCCGGCAGGCGCTGTTGAGTCGCTTCTCAAGCCCGAGAACAAGGAAAAGCTAAAGGCCATCCTGCTTTATCACGTGGTATCGGGTGATGTTACAGCGGCGCAGGTCATGAAGCTGTCTTCGGCGAAAACCGTGAATGGTCAAGACCTGAAACTGAAAGTCAATGACGGCACCGTGATGGTCAACGACGCCAAGGTGGTGAAGGCGGATGTTCTGGCTTCTAACGGTGTCATCCATGTGATCGACACGGTGCTATTACCAAAAGACTAATTAACGGGAGGAAAAAATGAAGAAGTTAGATGTGATCGCAGCTGTGCTTCTGGTAGTTGGCGGATTGAACTGGGGACTGGTGAGCGTTGCGCACTTCGACTTGGTAGCCGCTATTTTCGGAATGAAATTCGGTGAGACGTCGGCACTCAGTTCTGTCGTCTACGCTCTGGTCGGCCTGGCGGCGCTGTACCAGGCTGTCTCGTTCAAGTCCATTCAGCATCGCTGGGGACACGAGTCGGCTCCGGATCGCGCTCGCTGAAAGGACATGGAACGGGGGGAGAACATCATACGTGTTCTCCCCTGCTTCACTTGGGATGAAAATCGAAATACCCAGTCTGGATCCGCGCTTACCCATGGGCGGTTTGCTCAATGATCGTTATGAACTTGACGGACGAGACCCAAGGGTTACACCAGGCATTGCGTGGGCCCTCGCCGGCAAGCACGATCGCCTCTCGTTAGAGCTTCCGTGGTTTGGACAGGTGCGATATATGTCGCTCGCGAGCTTCGGAAGGAAGTTCGACTAAAAGAATTACATTGTGCAGATCGGGAAACTGGAGCGGGCATATGTCTAGGGACTGGATCGCACTCCTGATCTTCTGCGGGATTTCTTTCGCAGGAGGTGCCAGCGGATCGGTAGTCACCGCAAGTTCGGTGAAAACATGGTATCCACGTCTGCTCAAGCCCCCGGGAACTCCGCCGTCGTGGGTCTTTGCTCCAGTCTGGTCAATCCTCTACCTGCTGATGGCGACGGCCGCGTGGCTAGTCTGGCGGCAACCAATTCACGAAGGTGTGCGGCTAGCGTTGGCCCTGTTCGTGGCGCAATTGATCCTCAACGGACTTTGGTCTTTTGTGTTTTTCGGTCTGAGAAGGCCCGGAGCGGCCCTGATCGAAATCGTGGTCTTGTTGGCCACCATCGCCATGACCGCCATGCGATTCGCGGAATTCTCCAGCCTGGCACTTTGGCTGATGATTCCCTATGCCACATGGGTCCTCTATGCTTCCTACCTGAACTTCGGAATCTGGCTCCTGAATAAAGGCCCAGCATGAAGGTCCTGGTTACTGGAGCTTCCGGCTACATCGGCCGGCAACTGGCGGACAAACTCTCGGCCGCCGGTCACGACGTCACCTGTATGGTCCGTAATGCCGCGCGGCCTCCCCAACTTCACGGCCCGCAAATCAAGTTCGTCGAGGCGGATGCGTTGCAAGCCGAGACACTTCCACTGGCGCTCAAGGGAATCGAGGTAGCCTACTACCTGATTCACTCCATGTCCGGGCGAGAGGACGGGTTTGAATCGCGGGACCGCCAGGCCGCCCACAACTTTGCAGTAGCAGCCAAGCACTGCGGGGTGCGGCGTGTGATCTACCTCGGTGGCCTGGCGGCGAGCGGAGCTACCGTTTCCGCGCATCTCAAGAGCCGGCACGAAACGGGCGCGGTATTGCGAAAATTTGGCCCGCCACTGATCGAACTGCGGGCCGGCATCATCGTAGGAAACGGCAGCACCTCTTTCGAAATCATTCGCTGTCTGACGGAACGTTTGCCGCTTATGATCTGCCCTCGTTGGGTGGTAACAAAAACGCAGCCCATCGCGGTCAGCAACGTACTCGAATACCTCGAAGCTGCGCTTGGCTTGAGCGAGGCGGTGGACGAACCCATCGAGGTGGGTGGTTCGAGCATCGAGACCTACCGCAGCATGATGCTGGCTTATGCGCGGCATCGTGGGCTCCGGCGATGGTTGCTGCGCGTTCCGGTGCTGACACCGCGGTTGTCGTCCTATTGGCTGGACTTTGTCACGCCGGTGCCGCCGTCCGTGTCTCGTCCGCTCATCGAGGGTCTCCGCAGCGAATCCGTTTGCACCAATGCGCTGGCCGCCAGACTATTTCCTGCGATCCGTCCGATCTCGTACGCCGCCGCCGTTGAAAGCGCGCTGGAGAGACCCGCACCTTTGATGCCACTGCCCAGCATGGGCGGAACTGCGCACCGGACACTTCGGGCCGAGGGGATCATCTGCGACGTGAGGGAAACGAGCGTCGACGCTCCGCCCGAACGCGTGTTTGAGCTGATCGGGAACGTCGGAGGCAAGAACGGGTGGTTCTTCGCGAACTTTCTCTGGGCGATACGTGGCTGGATAGATCAGGTAATCGGCGGCGTAGGCATGAAACGTGGCCGGTCCCGAGCGTCCGGGATCGAAACCGGCGATCTCATCGACTTCTGGCAGGTTGAATGCGCCGACGCGCCGAGGGCTGTGCTGCTTCGGGCAGAAATGAAGCTGCCCGGCGAAGCATGGCTGCAATTCAACCTTACACCTCAACCCCGTAACCGCACGCTTCTGCGCTGCTGCGCATGGTTCCAGCCCCACGGTCTGGCCGGGGAGATCTATTGGTGTGGGTTGTACCCAGTTCACGCGATAATTTTTTCCGGCATGCTTAGGGCGATCAAGAATCACGCCGAAGGGGCATAGGCAGCGCCCAGCCGGGTCGTGGAACGAATTGCCAAGCAGAATGGAACCATCGAAGGAATGTTGAAACGGTGGCGAACCAACCTGAATGATCTTGCCTCCAGGCCTCTACGTGAGCGGATCAACAATCCCCGCGTGTCTCCATTAGCCGCACCGCTTTTTCAGGCTAAGATGCAGGAACATCTTCGTGGGTCAGATTCCTTTGCAGACGAGTGGTCGCCATTCAGAAGTTGAAAAACCTCTTTTTCGAATTCTGTGTGCGAACAGCGTGCCAGATTCCGAGGATACTTAGTAGGAAGAACAGGAAATCTGACTTGCGGCCCAACAGCCGTCAGATCCGCCGTTTATTCGAGTTCGAGAAGACTGGCAGAATACCCAGCGACGGCATATACTCGTGTATATGCCGTGAACGTTCCCGCAACTAGAGGAGGCGCATGCAGCGTAAAGCGAAAGTCTTCATGAATAACCGTAGTCAAGCTGTCCGATTGCCCAAGGAGTTTCAGTTTCGGACGCAGGAAGTATTCATACGGAAACAAGGAAATGAAGTGGTCCTTTCCCCTCGGCCATTTGATTGGACATCCTATCTTTCTGAAGGGCCAGTTGCCTCGACGAGTTTCATGGAGGGCATCGAAGATCTCCCTGTGCAGGAGCGTGAGCCGTAATGCCGCGCTACATGCTCGATACAGACACTTGTTCGTACATCATGAAGCGCTCGAATGATGCGGTCCTGAAGCGACTGCAGAGAGTTCCCGTAAGTGATGTGTGTATCTCGGTGATCACGAAGTCAGAGCTGTTGTTTGGGGTTAAAGTGTCACCCCGACGGCAGCAGGATGAGTCGGCGCTGAGCGCTTTTCTGCGCTACGTCGACGTTCTCGATTTCCCCGACGCAGCATCCCTGCATTACGCCAACATTCGCGCCAGCTTAAAGACAAGCGGCACGATGATCGGGGCGAACGACCTGTTCATTGCAGCCCATTCCCGTAGCCTTGGCCTCACGTTGGTGACGAACAACACGCGAGAGTTCGGACGGGTCTCCAAATTGAAGATCGAAAATTGGACAATCGCTCTATGAGCCTGACTGAGCGCCCGTTCTCAATGACAATCGGCCCTTGGTGTGCCAGCAGTGTGCTAGATTCGCGACTGAGTACGCCCCTACTCGCCTACACTACTAACGGCCGATCAGCCATTATCTATTCAATGAACCTGAATATCCGAGCTTTGATGCCGACAGAGTTGAATACGGAAGCTGCATTTATAATCTCCATGGCAAATCCCGCGTGTGCTACGAATGTGCCAGAAGCGGAAGTTGAGGACACTTCGTCACACGAAATACATACTTCCATTTCTAACCTGCAGGTCTATCAGCGGCAGACGTGCGGACGACGCGTCCTTCGGGTTTACAATACCAAGCCACGCTACCTTCGGGCATCGATGGCGTGATTTCAAACTGTACAGATCTGAAAGGCGTTTGCGTAGATGGTTGTGATCCTTTATCAGGATGGTTGTCAGGAAGTCGCCGAGAAGACCGCTTTGGAACTCGTCGGCGCATTTGCAGACCACGTCACGATCACGCAGATAGCAGCTAACTCCGGTGCTCCATGGCCCTCAGAGATTTCATGGGATGATTTGCTTATCGTTCTCTATAAGAGCTATGAATTCCCGGCCCCGGGCAACCAATTTATTGCCGATTACTTGCAGGCACGCCGGGAAACGGCACTGCTCCTCCCAGTCGCTCTCAATACGGGTTCGCCGAGACCCCCGCAAGCGGCGGCCGCGATCAAAGCGCTGCCCTACGACGCTGCTGCCCCTGGCCCAAAGGGTCGACTAGTGAACCGGGTGGGTGGAATGCTGGGACTACGCCTTCAGGGGCGCGATGGTAAGAGCTTCGTCTCCTATCGCGCGTCGGATGGCGCTGCCATCGCGAAACAACTCTATGACCACTTGCTGGAGTTGGGACATAGGCCATTTCTCGACGAGGCCCGGGAACTGGACGGCGACACAAAGATTTTGCCGGGCACTCCTGTGCAAAAGCAAATCGATGAGGCATTGGCTAACGCAAATCTTCTGCTGCTGATCGACACGCCCGCTGCTCCAGATTCCCCTTGGATCAAGCACGAGGTGGATACGGCCGATTCCGTCCTGTTGCCGATACTCCCACTTTGTTTCCGCGATGCAAACGATCCAAAGCAGGGACCCCGCTTTCGATCACTGCTAGCGCTACAGCGCTGGATGACCTTTCATCTGCCTGCGCCCGGGCGGGAATCATGAAGCCTGTTGCGTGGCAAGCTTTCCGTCATTCGTTCTCGACTCTGCTGGTTGCGAACCGGAACGACATCAAGACCGTGCAGCACTTGATGCGTCACGCCAACAGTCGCATTACTCTGGAAGTCTATTCGGGCGCGATCGACGACCAAACCCGGAGAGCACAGAGCCAGGTGGTGCAGCAGATGATGTCGGGAACGCTCGGCTTATCGGGAGTGGCGGCAAATGCCTGAAAGAAAAGCACTCAAACAACGATGTGTGTCCTTACTTGTGTACCGTAAGAATTACACGCTGTTGTTAAGTGCTTTAGAATGTGGCGGGGACGACGGGACTCGAACCCGCGGCCTCTGCCGTGACAGGGCAGCGTTCTAACCAACTGAACTACGTCCCCTACTGAACCCCGCGTCATCCACTGGGGGATGACACGCGCGAACATCTGTCCATGTTCCGTGGTTGAATCTTAACAGACGGAATTCGGGTCTGTACAGGCGTGGGTCCTGCTCAACGTACTGCGCCATAAGAATCCAAGACGTGCGATATGGTGGCTCAGGGCGATGGCCGCCAAGATGCTCCTCATTACCCCAGACACTTCCCTTCTTTTCTTATTTCGCGAACAATAGAGACACTCCGTGGCGTTCTCTTCTCTCAAATCCGGTAATCCTACCTCTGGGGCGATCGAGCGCTACTTTAATGTCGCGTTGTTCTTTCTCGTGCTCACCGGATTTCTTATGCTGGGCGCCACCGGCGCGCTTGATCTGCCTGCGCTTGCGATTGTCGGTCTTGCTTTAATGATTCGCGGGTACTCGCTACTCGCTCGGCTTGATCTGCGGATTCCGGAAAGCTGGGCCACCCTTCTCACGCTTATTTATGTATTGATTTATTTTGCCGACTATCTATTTTTGTCAGGCAGTTTTCTCACGGCTACCATCCACCTTGTCTTGTTTCTGATCGTGATGCGCCTGTTTTCGCTGCAAAGACCGCGGGATCACTATCTGCTCGCAGTTCTAGCGTTTCTAATGGTGCTGGCATCGGCGGTGCTTACCGTCGGCGCTGCCTTCGTATTTGCGTTTGCGGCGTTTTTGTTCGTGGCTGTGCTGACTTTTGTGCTGATGGAAATGCGTCACTCTCTGGGCGGCGCGGGACAGGCTTCGGCTTCGAAGACCGCTCAGGCATTGGCCGTCGAGTCAGAGGTTCCGGGAAGACATCGGCGCATGGCTTACAGCCTGGTCGCTATCGCTCCGGCGCTGATGGTGCTGATTCTCGTATGCAGCTTTTTTATATTCTTTTTTCTGCCACGAGTTTCCTCGCGCTATCTAACTGCTTACGCGCCCACGAGCGATGTCTCCACTGGCTTTTCTGACCATTTGCAACTTGGTCGGATCGGACAGATCCAGCAGTCAAATGCCGTGGTGATGCATATCGAAATCGATAACGATGCACAAGGTCTGTACGACTTGAAGTGGCGCGGCGTCGCGCTCAGTACCTTTGATGGACAGAGTTGGTCAAATTCATTTGGGTCCACCCAGATTCCGCTCTCTGGAGTTGGAGTTTACCGACTCGGCAGGCCGGATTCCGGCGGGCCAATCAATTCGCGCCGCCAGATTCATTACCGGGTTCTGATGGAACCGCTGGGCACCAATGTGTTTTTCCTTGCGGAGAAGCCGCGCGCGCTGCTGGGGAACTACCGGCCGGTCGCCATCGATTCGGGTGGGGCTATCTATAACCTTGATCTTGAGCATCCTATTTCTCGATACGAAGGATTTTCGGATCTGCCGGATGTTGCTGCCGACGCACTGCGGGTTGCACGCAGCGATGCGGCGGAACGATCAGACGCATATCTCCAGTTGCCCCCCATCGATCTGAGGATCTCGCGATTGGCCGAACAGATCACTGGGGGATCTTCCAACAACTACGACAAAGCGCTCGCCATCGAGCAATATCTGCGCGCCCATTTTGGGTACACGCTGGAATTGCCGCGAACTCGGCCGAGGGACCCGCTGGCGCATTTCCTCTTCGAGCGCAAGCAAGGGCATTGCGAGTACTTCGCGAGTTCGATGGCAGTGATGCTGCGCGCGCTCGGAATCCCGTCGCGAATTGTGAATGGGTTTCGTGGGGGTGAATTTAACGATCTCACTGGGCAATATGTCATCCGCGCCAGCAACGCTCATTCCTGGGTGGAGGCATTTTTCCCAGGTTACGGGTGGGTTAGTTTCGATCCCACGCCTGCGGGGAACTTGTCCACGCACAACGGATGGTCGCGAATCCAGCTTTATGTCGATGCGGCCGCTTCGTTCTGGCGCGAGTGGATCATCAACTACGACAGCCGCCATCAGCGCGAACTTGGGCAAACTGCTGCGAACAATACACGGCGCTTTCTCGATGACACGCGAGCATGGATCGAGCGGCAGCATCGCAAGCTTCTGCGCGTGGCGCGGCGAGCACACCATCAAATCGCGGACTTCCCTGCTCGCTGGCTGGGCAGCGCGATGGGGGCGGTTCTGCTTTTGATGTTCGTATCGAATTCGCGCAGTTTGGTCAAGGCCTGGCGTGCCAAGCGTCTCAGAGCGAATCCGCACCGCTCGCCAAGGGAGTCCGCCGCGCTTTGGTATGAGCGCATGGCGGCGCGGCTAGAGAGGTTTGGATGGAGGAAATCGCCTTCACAAACGCCGGCTGACTTCGTAGCTGCAATTCAGGAGCCGGAACTGAGGACAAAAGTGGCGGTGTTCACCCGGCATTATGAGTCGGCACGCTTCGGCGAGTCAGTTGAAGATGCCAAGGTATTGCCCGGACTATTCGAGGAGATTATCGCCCGCGACGAATCGGGGAAACGCGTCACGCCTGGGTAAGAATCCCTAGAAGCGATACGCTACGCCGACGCCGACATAGTAGTTGTGCTGACGGCTGCGTTGGGTGTCGACATTATAGGACGGCTCGCCGGAGTAGAAATCGCGCGCTTCTGCACGAACCCCCCAATGATCCCAAGGCCACACGTCAAAACCCGCGCCAAATTGCACCACACCGGTATTGGTTCCTGTTGGCCCTGGATTCGGACCGTAGAATTCGTTAACCGGAGCGTAACGGAAGCGGCCGTATCCTCCACCCGCACTGACCCACGGGCTCACACTGTCATTCGCGAATATGTTCACCCGCACGGACGGCGTCACAAAAAGCGCGCCAATGTCTTTGGGAATGTCATTGACCGCCAGGTTCATCGTCATGCGTGGATAAATTCCTACGGGCAGTTCGGCACGAATACCGAAGATCTTCGCCGTTTTGAGCAGACGGCTATAGTTAAATGCAAAGGCGATCGGATTCGCGAAGTGCAGAGGAGGATTGAAGGAGAGTCCAGTGTTGTAGACGGTCTGCGTGCTGACGAACTCCGTGCCCACGGTCGCCGAGAGGTCGTTCTTCGGCATGTAATAGCGCATCTGTGCGCACGCGCTGGACGCGAGCACGATGACGGGCGCAATCGCACCGAACAACCGTTTGGCTGACATTACTCCTCCGGATAGGCAAGCAAGTGCTTACGTTGGGATCAGACTAGCACGCGTTCTGCAAGTCACAGATATGACCGAAGTTACCCTCGTGATACCCATGTACTAGTGGCTGCGGGAGGGGGGCGATGGTGAGCGGAATGTTAGAATTGATGAGAACGAAAGCCTGCAGACCATCTCCCAGTGACTAAAAAACACACTATTTCCGCTCAGCAGGGACCGCCTGTGCCCACCAAGGTCGGCTTCGTCAGCCTGGGCTGCCCCAAGAACCTCGTAGATAGCGAGGTGATGATGGGCATGCTGGCTCAGGCTGGGGCGCAGTTGACTCCGGCGGCTGAAGATGCGGACGTCATCGTGGTGAATACCTGCTCGTTTATCGGCAGCGCGCAGCAGGAATCCGTCGACACGATTCTTGAAATGGCCAGGCATAAGGCTGGCGGTAAGGCAAAAAGGCTGGTAGTCGCTGGATGCTTGGTGGAAAGATTTCGCAGCGAAATTCAAAGGAACATTCCGGAAGTTGACGCCGTCGTTGGCACGGGGGAGTTGGAGCGGATTTTGGCTGCTGCCGGAGTAGCCTCTCCTCAGACAGCCGATAGCCCGTTCAAGATTCTTACCTCTCGTCCGGAAGGCGACCATCGGCGCGAGCACGGGCGCTTTGCGCGCGGTGCGTGGGACGGTGCCGTGGCCGATCTGCCGAACTATCTCTATGACGACCACACGCCGAGGATTCTAGCCACAGCGAAATATACTGCCTATATCAAGATCGCCGAAGGCTGCGACCACCCTTGCAGCTTTTGCATCATCCCGCAGCTGCGGGGACAGTTTCGGTCGCGACGTTTTGAATCCGTCATCGCCGAGGCTGAGCGGCTGGCGAGTTCAGGTGTTCGCGAGATTACGCTGATTGGCCAGGATACGACCTGCTACGGCGAAGACCTTGGACTGAAGGATGGACTTGCGCTACTGCTGGAGAAGCTGGCTGGGATCGAAGGGCTGCGTTGGGTCCGCTTTCTCTATGCGTATCCGAACAAGATCACCGGGAGGCTGCTGCATACGATCGCGGATCACGAGAATATCTGCTCCTACATTGATGTGCCCCTGCAGCATGCTTCGCCTAGCGTACTGAAGCGCATGAAACGCGGAGGCGGAGCTGATATTTTTCTACGTTCAATCGAAAGTATGCGCAAGACAATTCCCGGCGTAACTTTGCGGACGTCGTTCATCGTTGGCTATCCCGGGGAAACGGAAAAAGAATTCGAGGAATTGCGCGGCTTTGTCGAGGAAGCGTCGTTCGATTGGATGGGCGCGTTTGGCTATTCCGACCAAGAAGGCGCAGGGGCGTTCGCCGAAGGCAAGAAGCTTTCCGCGCGTGAGATCGAGAGCCGGCGTAAGTCGTTGATGGCGACACAAAAGAGGATCAGCCGGGCAAAGAAAAAAAAGCTGGTCGGACGGGAATTTGATCTCCTGCTTGAGGGCGCGTCGAGCGAGTCCGAGCTTCTGCTCGAAGGACGCACCAGAATGCACGCGCCGGAGATCGATGGAAAAGTGTTCGTCAATGATTATCCGGACATTGAGTCCGGAGCCGCCGCTCCGAGCGAAGGCAAGTTTTATCGCTGCCGAATCACGGAGGCGCACGACTACGATCTGGTGGCCGAGATCATTTGAGGTCAGAGGTAACAGGTCAGATTGCAGAGATGAAGACCCACGGGTTTAGCAGTCTCGCTCGATCTTGCACTCTCACCTCTCCAGCCTGACTTCTGACCTCTACACTTCAACCCCCATGCCTCGCAAACGCCAAGTCAAGCTCCGATGCCCAATTTGCAAGAAACCGGTAAAGTCGGCGAGCACAGACTTCCCGTTCTGTGGCGAGCGCTGCCGCCTCCTCGATCTCGGCAAATGGGCGAGCGGCGAATACGTGGTATCGTCGCCTGTGACGGACGCGGAAGAGGGAATACGATCCGGCACTCCTGAAGATGACGAATATTAAAGAAGATCAAAGGTCCCGCACGCCAATGTCGGCGACGATTGTTGCGACCTTCTTCGGTATCGGTCGCCTGAAACCTGGACCTGGGACGTGGGCGTCAGTCGCGACGGTACTCCTCTGGGTCTTCGCCAGCTTTTCCATTCGTCCAGCGTCCCGGCTTTGGGCCACTGTCGTCGCCGCGGCGCTAGTTACGTTAATCGGCATCCCCGCCGCTACGAGAGTCTCCCGCGGCGCGGGACTGAAAGACCCGCAATTTGTCGTGATTGACGAAGTCGCCGGCCAACTTGTCGCGCTGATCGGAGCGCCGCTCGTCTGGAAATCGTTTCTCGCGGGCCTTATACTCTTTCGTGTCTTCGATATTTTGAAGCCGTTTCCCATCCGGCGATTGGAGCGGCTGCCCGAAGGCACCGGCATTATGGTCGACGATCTCGGCGCGGGAATTTACGCGCTGATTATCATGCATCTCTTGCTGCACTTTGGTCTTCTAACAGGATAGAGTTCCTCCCCGCGGGCAAATCACCGATGAGTATTTCCGACCGTCTTCTGGGCAAGAAAAGCACCAATGGCAACCCTCGCATCGAGGCGGTGTCTCCGGAACTGGCTTTGCCCGGAGGCGAAGTGCGCATTATTGGGAAGGGGCTGCGATCCGCCGAACTTCGCCGGCCCAGCGTGCGCTTTGGTGAAGTTGAGGGCTCGGTGCTGATCAGCTCTGACGACTTTGTCGTCGCTCGCGTTCCGGATACTGCCGGTTCAGGCCCTATTGTCGTAGGAACCAACGGGCACGTCAGCAATCCGCACACGATCAAAGTTGCGGCGGCGGTCGCCGGCGAGCTTCATCCCGTGGCAAATCCCGCGATGGACGCCGAGGGGAATATCTACGTAACATTCTCCGGCAGGCGCGGAGAGAAAGTTCCAGTTGCCATCTTCAAGATCGACACCAATTACCAGATGACGCCGTTCGTCGCCGAGATGATGAACGCGACGGCGCTCGCCTTCGATCGCGAAGGCATGATGTATGTTTCGTCGCGGCATGACGAAACGGTTTACAAGGTCACGCCGGGCGGCAGCATTTCTACGTATGCCGAGGGTATGGGTGTCGCGACCGGCATTGCCTTCGACCGCGACGAAAATCTTTACGTCGGGGACCGCAGCGGGACGATTTTCAAGATTGCCCGCGACCGGCAGATTTTTGTATTCGCCACGCTTGAGCCCAGCGTTTCCGCCTATCACCTCGCCATTGGACCGCAGGGAGACTTATTCGTGACCGGTCCGACTACTTCCAGCTTTGACTCGATCTACAAAATCGATCCGCACGGCAGCGTGTCCGTCTTCTATCGCGGCCTCGGACGTCCCCAGGGATTGGCGTTTGATATCGAAGGCAATCTCTATATCGCGGCTTCACTCTCGGGCAAGCGCGGGATCGTGAAAGTTACGCCGCAAGGAAAAGCTACGCTTGAACTCGCTGGACAAGGGCTGGTGGGATTGGCATTCGGGCCGGGGAAATCCGCCATTCTCGCGACGCACAATGCGGTCTATAACATCGGATGGAATGTCGCGGGACTGCCGTTGCCACCCGTGTAGCCAATCCACACCTCCATCATCCTGGCGAATGCGCGTGACCTGATACTCTCAAATAAAGTCCCAGGAGACCGCGAGTTTGCCGCCCATCGTCAACGCCCAGGAGATCAGCAAGTCCTTCGGGGCCAATCCGCTTTTTCAGCGGGTTTCATTCACCATTTCCGAAGGAGACCGCATCGGCCTGATCGGCCCGAACGGGTCGGGCAAGTCGACCTTGCTTCGTATCCTTGCCGGGCAGGTCGATGCCGATTCCGGCGAAGTCTCGATGCGCAAGCGCACGCGCCTCGCGTATGTCGAGCAGGATTCGCGCTTCCTTACTGAGGCCACGGTTAGCACCGTAATCGAAAGCGCCCTCGACCGCGCTGGCGTCACTGGCACTGAGCGTGGCGCGCGCTTTGCCGAGACACTCGGTCGCGCCGGTTTCGAGGATCACGAAGCACAGGCCGCCAAACTTTCGGGGGGCTGGCAAAAACGGCTGGCTATTGTCGAGGCGCTTGTGCAGAATCCCGACATCCTTCTCCTAGACGAGCCTACCAACCATCTGGATCTGCCAGGTATTGATTGGCTGGAGGGTATACTCGCAACTTCTCCATTTGCGAGTGTCATCGTCAGCCACGACCGCTATTTTCTCGAAAATGTCACCACCGATATGGTCGAGCTCAACCGCATCTTTCCCGAGGGATCGCTCCGCGTCCACGGAAGCTATATCGAGTTCCTCGAAAAGAAAGAAGAATTCCTACACGCGCAATCGCGGCGTCACGAAGCGCTGGAAAACCTAGTCCATGGAGAAATCGAGTGGCTTCGCCGCGGAGCCAAAGCCCGCACGCGCAAGTCGAAGGCCCGCATCAGCAAGGCCGGCGATCTCATGGCCGAGTTGGCCGAACTGAACCAGCGTACCCGCACTGCAATCGCGCAAATCGACTTCTTGGCAACCGAACGCAAAACCAAGCGGCTGATCGAACTGGAAAACGTCAGCTGCACGATGGGCGGGCACCGTCTATTCGAAGGTCTTAACTTCACGCTCACTGCCGGAATGCGAGTAGGGCTTGTCGGACCGAACGGCAGCGGCAAAACCACCCTTCTCCGCATGTTGCGAGGCGACCTCGCACCCACCACAGGCGAAATCCGGCGAGCCGACTGGCTCCGCGTCGTATACTTCGACCAGACGCGCACGCTCGATCCCGACATAACTCTTCGCCGCACGCTCGCGCCTGAGGGCGATTCTGTTATTTATCGCGACCGGGTCATCCATGTCGGCGGATGGGCCGTGCGTTTTCTCTTCACCGGAGAGCAACTATCCCAACCCGTCGGGCGGCTATCCGGAGGCGAGCGCGCCCGCGTTCTCATTGCGCAACTCATGCTTCAGCCCGCCGACATTCTTCTGCTCGACGAGCCCACCAACGACCTCGACATTCCTACTCTGGAGATTCTGGAAGACAGCCTGATCGATTTTCCCGGCTCCATGGTTCTCGTCACTCACGACCGTTACATGCTCGATCGTGTGTCAAACATTATGCTCGGCCTGAACGGAGTCGGAGGAGCTGACACCTTTGCCGATTACGGACAATGGGAAGCATGGCACGTGCAAAGCTCGAAAACGGATGAAGAAGGGTCTGATATCGCCAACCCGGGCGCGGCCGAGAAAGCGGGGTCGAACTCTTCAGCGACCGCACCCGCAAAGAAAAAGCTGTCCTATATGGAGGCGCGAGAGTATTCAACCATCGAGCACCGAATAGAAGAGGCCGAGGAGCTGGTGCGCTCGAAGCGCGCGGAGTTAGAGGATCCAGCGAACGCAACCGATGCGGTGCGACTCGTCAACGTCCAGAGTGAATTGGACGCCGCACGACAAGCCCTCGACGCTCTCTACTCGCGCTGGGAAGAGCTTGAAAAGAAAGTGTAGGGCTGCGCTCGACTCTTCGGATTGCCTTGTCTGTTGTCGTCACGCAACGGAGTTCAGGAAGGCAATCGCCCGGCGGTCCCGCTTGCTTCCAGGCAAACTCTGATTACGCCCATCAGCTCGTCGTTGTCGGCCGGCTTCTGAAAGTAAGCCACTGCTCCCGCATTGAGCGTTGGTTGCTCGCTCGTTTGAGGATCGCGTGCGCTGAGCACGACTACCGGGATCGACTCAAGGCCGCGAAACTGCCGCAGGTACTTCAGTACCGTCATGCCATCACAGGCGGGCAGACCGAGGTCGAGCAAAATCAGGCCGGGGTGTTCTTTCTGCGCCAGCGCCAGAGCCGAATAGCCGTCGCAGGCATTAACCACTTCGTAATTGTGGGCCCGCAGCCGGATGTTCAACGCTTCGCGCAACGCCGCGTCGTCGTCTACTACCATGATCTTATGGCGGCGCTGAGCCTTCGGCACCCTGCTCTCTTCAGTCGCGGTTCGGTCGTTTGCCATTGCGTTCTCAATTGACGCTTCGAGGGTCGGCATCGCTCTCCTTTTCGGCTGCTTGCCTGCTGCCCGCCATCGTCCACAGGATGTTTTCCTGCACTCGTTCTGCGACTGTCTGGATCTGCTGCTCGAGCGTTTGCGCCGCGGAGGTAATGATGCCTTCCACCGGCTCCGCCGACAGACTCACCGTCCCGGCGCGTTCGAGTAGTTGCACTGTTTTCATTTGCTGCTCGATGCGTTCCAGCATGATGGCGATGCGCGATATGTCGGTGGACGCAACCACGTAGATTGTGTCCGTGAATCCGTTGCTGGCCATGGGAGGAAGGACGAGATCCTTATCGACATAGACGCATCGCCGGATCACCTCCAGAGCCTGTTCACATGCCTCTCTCCAGTTGCCAAGTGGAGGCGTTGTCTTTGGCTTGACGTCCGCGCGCACCAGCACAAATGAGGGCCGCAGTTTCCCTTTATCCGTAACCACCGGTGCCAGCAGACGCGACATCGAATACACGGGCAGATGGAATGAAAACGTGCTGCCCGCTCCCTGCTCGCTCGCCGCCCACATGCGGCCGCCATGCAGAGTGACGATCTCCCTGGCCAGATACAGACCAAGGCCCAATCCAGTCTGGTGACCATTCATTGGATCTCCACCCTGAAACAGCCGCTCGAATATGCGCGGCAGGGCGGCTTGGTCGATTCCCTTCCCCGTATCGCTCACCGAGAGATAAACCGCGCTCGGATCGGTCTCCACCATGCAGGCCTTCACGCGCACCGTTCCGTTTGGCGGGGTAAATTTAATCCCGTTGTCGATGAGATGAACCAGCACTTCCAAAATACGATCCGGATCGGCATAGACGAGGGGAATCTCGGGATCCACACTCGCTTCGATTCCTACCGGCTTCTCAGCCGCGCCCGCCTTCATCATGGTGAGCGCCTGCGCGATGACCTCCCCGATGGCGATGCAGCGCGGCTCGATGCGCATCTTGCCCGTCTCGGCGCGCGTCGCTTCGAGCAGGTCGCGGATCATTGCCTGCAATTGCGTGACACTCTTCAGCGCCGTGCGGAGGTGGGCAGATTGGTCTCCGGAAACCGGTCCCGCCAGGCCGTCAAGCACCAGCGAAACGTACTGGTGTATTGAAGTGAGTGGAGTGCGCAGCTCGTGCGACACGTGGGATAAAAACTGGTTCTTGAATTCCAACTGCTGCTTGCGCGTCATATCGAGCGAGCGCAAAAGTGCCTGACGCTCCATGGCGTAGCGTACCGCCCGTTCCAGGTGCTTGCTGGTGATGTCACCTTTAATCAGGTAGTCCTGCACGCCATTGTGGACGGCCTTCATGGCCAGCGATTGGTCATCCTGGCCGGACAGAATCACGACGGGCACATTCGGCGCTTTCTCAAGCACGCGCCGGAATGTTTCGGCGCCGTGGCTGTCGGGCAAATCGAGATCGAGCAAGACAAGCGATGGCGTTTTCGCCGCCAGCGATTTCAGCGCATCGGAAAGCCGCGGCACGCAATCCACCTTGACCGGCGGATCTGTCTCCACCAGCCGCAAGCGGACAAGATCCGCATCGCCGGGATTGTCTTCGATCAGCAAAACACTGGCGGGTGTTTCCATTTTTCCTCCCAAGATAAACAGGAAGCAGGCGCGCTCCCGCTCTGAGGGATCCTTGTATAAAGTTCCGCGCTCATTTCGCGACACAACAGCGCACTCCCACAATGGCTACATCGGAGGGCCAAGGAGGAACTTCAGATTCGAAAGACAAGGGCCGGCGGAAGCGGGACACGGATTGTCTCGTGCCAGCGGACGTGTACGGGGGGACGTGCCACGCGGCAGTCACCCGAAATCCCAGGCTGACTCGAAGACACAAGGCTCTGGCGCTCGATCTGTGATGCAACTCACTGACTCCCTTTAGGAAATTGAGTCCTATGTACGCTAGTATTTGGTCGCTCGAGATAGTGCTTTCTTTTCCGTCGCATGTTTGCACGAGGACAGAAAAGCAAAAAAAGGGAAAGGCCATCCATGTCGTTTTCGAGAATTTCTCTCGTGGTCGCTCTGTGCGTCGCGCTTGTTTTGTTGGCCCTAATTTCCAATGCAATCGCCCAACCTCTCGCTAAGACTGCGAAGATTAGCTGGACTTCGATTGGTCCCAGGAACGCCGGAAGTTGGGGAGGCAAGGTGAATGCCTTTGCCTATGTACAGTCAAATCCCAAGATCATGTATCTCGGCGGCGGGTGGGGCAACACTCCGAAGGAGTCGCCTTCGCAGATGGGCATCTACAAGACGACGAACGGCGGCAAGACGTGGAAGGCGGCCAATAAGGGACTGACGAATGCCGACGGAACGATCTCGTCGGTCGTGAACAATCTATGGCTGGATCAGAACAATCCGTCGGTGGTGCTGGCCTCGACTGAGTTTGGCGGGACGTTCAAGTCAACCGACGCCGGCGCGAGCTGGCATAACGTCGACACTTCTGAGTCCACACGCTTTTCGCTCGCGGGATCGGTGCTCTACCTGGCAAGTTCGCGCGGCGTGCTGGCGTCAACCGATGACGGGAGCACATGGACGGTGTCGCTGCCGTTGAGCGATGGCGCGACCACCGTGGTCACCGCGGCGAATGCAACTTATGCGGGGTCGACGGACGGTGATGTATACCAACTAAATGGCTCTTCGTGGACGAAGCTGGGACATCCCGGGACGGGGCCGATCCATGATCTGACCGTCGATCCGTTCAACACGCTGGTGGTCTATGCGAGCGTGGATGATGCCAATGCATGGAATCAGTGTCCGCATGCGTCCATCGATGGCGGGAACACATGGACGGCGGTGAATTGCAATCTGTTTTCGATCGGGTCGCAGACGCTGGCCTTCAGCAACGTGACGCCGCACCGCTTGTTTGCCGGGGACGATGGCAGCGGGAGCATTCTTTATTTCACGGGCGATGGCAAGGCGAATCCGGCTCTTCATGCCGGAGTTACCTACAATGGCGCGGACGTGAGATATGTTATACCGGTGCCGGGAAAATCCCTGAGCGACGACGGGTGCTACATTCTGCAGGATCAGGGCCTGTACTACGCGCCAGCTTGCAGTTCTGGCAACGCCGCCGCACTAAGTGCGAATGTCAATGCAACGCTCGTCTACGATGTAGCGGTTTCGCCCGACGGCAAGAATGTCGAGGCGCCGTTGCAAGACAACGACTCGACTTCCAGCCAGAATGGCGGCACCAACTGGCCAGTGAGCGGGCCCGCGGGTGAAGGTGGAGAGGCCAGATATCACCCCGACAATTCCGGATATTGCTATGTTGCCCATCCGGATGAAGGGCTCTATGTTTCGAAGGACGGCTGCAAAACATGGAGCGCCAACGGGAGCACCGGCTTCGAGTCGTTGACCTTCGATCCAGCGAACGCGAATAACCTCTACGCCGTAACCGGCGAATCCAACGGCAGGCCAATTGTTTCCAAGAGCACGGACAAGGGAAAGACATGGACGAGCGCAGGCTGGACGTTTACCAATCCGTACCAGGTAGCGATCGCGCCCAGCGATACCGACAGCATTGTGGTGGCGACCGGTACGGCGTCCACTCCGAACCAGTTGTATTACAGCCATGATGGTGGAACAACGTGGGCTCAATCCACCGGATTGCCGACGACACAACCGCAAGCCGAGATGTGGTTCCCGACACATCGCTACTACGCAGCGTTCAATACGATCGACGCGAAGACCGTGCTGCTGGCGGATCACGATCCGCAGACCGATAACATATTGGTCTATCGCAGTACTGATGGCGGCGAGACGTTCAGCCAAGTGACCACATTCGTCCAGCCTGTCGGCCAACGAGTATGGCCTCACCTACTGCGCCCGAAGAACGAAACGAACCCGAATCATAATGAGTTTTACTATGCAACGCGGTTCTACGGGAACCGGGTGGTGTTCAATTCGCGGCCTCAGAGCGGCAATCCGGATGTTGTGGTCACTACGCGCTTCGGAGCATTTCTCTCGGCCGACATGGGCACGACTTGGACCCGGATCGACACGAATGCGGTGCCGCATCACTTTATTGGAGCGGCGTGGGCTCAGGGATACCTTTATCTGGCGAGCTTTGGTGAAGGAGTGATTAAGAGCAAAAAGGCCATTCAACCGTAGAGAGAACCGTCTATCCAAGGCGCGCGATCAAGATTCAAGTTTGGGGAGCTTCGATCAACGAAACTACTTTTTGTAGACGGTCGGCTGCGGCCCATGCTCTAGCATCTTGCGGTCCCAGATCATGCCCTCGCGGGTGTAGTTTGCCAGTTCGAAATCCTGTGTGAGTTCGAGTGCGTCGGTGGGGCATGCATCTTCGCACAGCCCGCAGAACATGCAACGGCTCAGGTCGTAGGTGAAGTTGGTGAGTTCCTTGCGGCGGGTTTTTTCATTGCGCTCGCTCGTAACGACAATCAGGTGCTCGGGGCAGGCCAGGGCGCAGAGATCACAGGAAATACAGAGAGTCTCGTCGGTGTCGGGATTGACATTCAGGCGGGGCGCGCCGCGGTAGCGCTCGGCGACTTGCGGCCTCTCAAGCGGATACTGCTCGGTGTAAATCTCCTTGGGATTCTGGTAGCGGAAAGTCACCCCAAGTCCTTGCATCAGGTCGACGAGAAAGATCTTGCGCAAAATCTCGGTCATTCCCATAACCCGCATAGCATACCACGGGTGGGAAGGCGGGCAAGGTGCGCGAGATCACTGCTGAGGTCAGAGGTAAACAGGTCAGAGGTTCAGAGGTGAAAGCCTAAGCGATCTGCCGTGGTGCTGGTGCCCTTGAGCCTTTACCTCTGACCTTTAACTCCCGACCTCTGACCTCAATTTACCTGCTGCTGCAATGCCTCGTAGGAATTCGGCAAATAGTTGTCGTCGCCAACATATTTCACGGCGACGATGTGCGGACCCTGCGGAATCGAAGATGTCGTCAACTGTGCGACTCCGTTCACGAGCGGCACGGACCCGAAAACTACTCCATTTACAGTGAAGGTGACGAGTTCGCCGTCGGGGGGCGGCCCGACGATCGACATGACCGTCACCGTGAACGTCACGGGTTGCCCGTAGGTCGAGGGATTCTGCGAGGACGTCAGGTTGGCATTCATCTTGGGAGACAATAGTTCTAGACCTTTATTGGAGGACAGCGCTATAACCCCATAGTCATTAATCTGCATGGAATATGGCTGAAGCGATTTCGGAAGTCCCGCAAGTGTATTCACATCCTGCATACCGTCCGCCGGCGTCCAGAGAAACCCATGCACAAGTCCGCTACCGGAACTAGTGAGCGAGGTTCCGACGACCCATCCGTTCTTGTTGATGGACAGCGCGTTACTGGAAGCGCCGCCGAGCGTGCCGAGATCCCGCATGCCGCCAGAGTCCGTCCACGAGAATGCATGCTTGTAGCCAGACGCATTTGGCGCCTGTCCGACGATCGTTCCGGCGTCATTGACCGCCTGAACAACGGTCGCGTTCGGACCGAAGCCCTGCAGCCCACCTGCCTGCGTCCAATAGAATCCAATTGGCCAACGGCTGCCGTTGGGATAGTAATAGCCGACAACTTCGTTCGACGAATTAATCGCGGTCGCCGTCGCCCCGCCCACGCTGGTCAAGCCGGGCGTCAGGTCCTGCATGCCACCGGACTGCGTCCACAAGAAAGCGTGCTGCTGAACAGCCGCGTTATAAGAGAGCCCGACAACCGCGCCGGAATCGTTGATTCCCGAGGCCAGACTCATGCCGCTACCTAACGAACCCAGCCATTGAACGCCCTGACCGGATTGCCAGACAAAAGCCTGCGACAGTCCATTCTTGTTGGCCGCACCGGCCACGAATCCCAAATCGTTGATCGCCGCCGCCACGCTGCTGGCGCTGTTCATCGAGAGGTAGTTGAAGCCCGTACTGCGGTTCCAAACGGAGATGTTGGGCGAAGTCGTGGTGCCGGAGTTGGCCAGTGCCAGGCTGGAATTGTTTACAGCCGTCTGCGAGTCTCCGTTGGCGGTTTTTGCCTTCACCTCGTTGAACGCCACCTGAACCTGGCCAAAGCCGTAAGTGGAGAGCGCCATGGCGAAAGACACAGCCAGCGCACTTTTCTGAACCTTATTCACAGAGAACCTCCTGGCGAGCGCACCCCACAGATCGGCGCTGGCCAGTGCGCCAAGGTGCAAATGGCATACCGTTTTGAGCTGCGGTTCCGATTTAAGAATTGGCTGGATTTAATTGATAATAAAGGTGCTTCTTGAAGGTGACAAGAACTGTCATGTTGCAGGTTATTTCACGTGCCTTTGCGGGGTCCGTGGGAAGTGGAACACCGTTTCCCAGTAATCAGGCGAAAGTCACCGGTGCCGGGAGGTGAGGTATTCGCTAAACTCATTGTTGAAATCTGCGGTGGCAAGCTGCGACTCGCGACCCGTAACCTCTGGCGAACCATCTATGACCGACCCGGACCCGATATCGGAAAGCGCACAAACCTCCGACGAACTATGGATGGAGGAAGCGCTGCGTTCGGCACAACGGGCGCGCGAGATTGGCGAGGTACCGGTGGGAGCTGTCGTCGTCTGCGGCGACCGCATTGTGGGCCGCGGATGGAATCGCAACCGGGCGGACCGTGATCCAACCGCGCATGCCGAGATTGTGGCGCTGCGGCAGGCGGGGCAGAACCTGGGCAATCACCGTCTCGGCGAGTGCGACCTGTTTGCTACAATTGAGCCTTGCGCGATGTGTGCGGGCGCATTGATCCATGCTCGCATCCGTCGTTTGGTTTACGGCGGGGATGACCCGAAAGCAGGAGCCGTTCATTCGGTCGTCTCGGTCATCAACCATCCCAACCTGAACCACCAGATGGAGGTTCGCGGCGGTGTGCTGGCCGGAAAGTCGGCCGAAATATTGCAGGAGTTTTTCAGAAAGCGCCGTTAGTCGTTGGTCGTTCGCAATTTCCGACGCGACGACAGGTCTTACTGACTCTGAGAGCTAATAGCTGACAGCTGTACTCCGGAGAGGTGCGTGAGCGGTTGAAACGATCCGCCTCGAAAGCGGACATACCTTAACGGGTATCGTGGGTTCAAATCCCACCCTCTCCGCCAGAATTTTCAAGAAAGGTTCCCCGTGAGTTGGCAACCTGAAACCCCGTTCGACAGCCTTGAAAGTGCACATGAATACGTCGGTTTACTACTAGAGACCATTGCCGAGGCCCGGAAGGAACTAGTAGGCGATATTGCCGCAACCGAGAAAAAGCCGGATCGACGGCTGCAAGCGCTCCAAATCGTTCAGTACAAGCTGGAAAAACTGGAGTCCCACTTCCAGGCCAGCAGCCGTTTGTTGAACGATCTTCGGACCCTCCGTCGCCTGTTGCTCGAAGAAAGAGCCGCCATGGTTCGGCGAACTGGAACAACCGGTTAGCGATGCCGGGGTTGGACTGAGCCCCAAGGGGAGATGCCCTGGCAACGGCGCGCGAGACTTCGGCAATAGAAAACTCAGGCTTCTCAAATCAGCAGATCAGCAGCTACGCCCGCAGCTTCTCCGCAAACTTCTTTTCCAGCTTGGCCAGCTTCGGTGAAATCACGAACATGCAGTAGGGTTGGCGCGAATTCTCGTTGTAGTAGTTCTGGTGGTATCCCTCGGCGACATAAAACTTCTCGGCCGGTTCTATGGCGGTCACAATCGGCTCGGAATACACCTTCGCCGCCGTTATCTCGGCAATCACGTCCTCGGCAATGCGCTGTTGCTCTTCGTCAGTATAGAAAATCACCGAACGATACTGTTCGCCCGCGTCATTGCCCTGCCGGTTGAGCGTGGTCGGATCGTGGACCGAGAAAAAAACGTCCAGGAGTTCGCGATAGCTGATCTGGTCGGAATCGAAGGTGACGCGCACGACCTCGACGTGGCCCGTGTCGCCATCGCAAACCTGGCGGTAGGTGGGATTATCGATCTGTCCGCCCATGTAGCCGGATTCAACGTGGCTCACGCCAGTGAGCCGCTGAAAAACGGCCTCGATGCACCAGAAACAACCGCCACCGAAAATCGCTGTTTGCTCTTTTGCCATGCGAGTTAGATGCGCAACATAAGGAGAAGTTCCGGAGCACTCAAAAACCGGATTATGCGAACAGGAATTCTTTCGTGCGAAGCTCCTTAATCGTATCCCGTAGATTGGCCGCCTTCTCGAACTCAAAGCGCTTGGCCGCCTCCCGCATCTCGGTTTCAAGCTTGGCGATGTAGCCGTCTAGTTCTTCTTGCGATTTGAAATCCGGGATGCCGCCGGCTTCGGAGCTCGTTAAGTCGGTGTAGTCCGCGCCCACGATCGCAGCGAGCGACATATCCACCGGCCGCACGATCGACTCGGGCGTAATTCCGTTGGCTTCGTTATACGCCTGCTGAATCGCACGGCGCCGGTCGGTTTCGTCCAGCGCCTTCTTCATTGAGTCGGTGACCCTATCCGCGTAAAGAATCGCGCGGCCGTTCAGATTGCGGGCACAGCGACCGATGGTCTGGATTAACGAGCCCGCCGACCGCAGGAAGCCCTCTTTGTCCGCATCGAGAATTGCCACCAGAGACACCTCCGGCAAATCCAGTCCTTCGCGCAGGAGATTGATGCCGATCAGCACATCGAACTCGCCCTTGCGCAGGTCGCGCAGAATCTTCACGCGCTCCAGCGTCTCGATCTCCGAGTGCATGTAACGGCACTTCACGCCGACTTCGCCGTAATATTCGGCCAAATCCTCGGCCATGCGCTTGGTCAGCGTTGTCACCAGCACTCGCTCGTCGCGTGCGGACCGCTCGCGAATCTCGTGCAGCAGGTCGTCAATCTGACCCTTGACCGGACGAATCTCCGTTGGCGGATCGACTAGCCCCGTCGGGCGAATAATCTGCTCGACTACCACGCCCGCCGATTTCGTCAGTTCATACGGCCCCGGCGTCGCCGAAACGTAAACCAGCTGGTTGGTCCGGTGCTCGAACTCCTCAAACGTCAGCGGACGATTGTCGAGCGCTGACGGCAGGCGGAAACCGTACTCCACTAGCACCTGCTTGCGCGAGCGGTCGCCGTGGTACATGCCATGCAGCTGCGGCACCGTCTGGTGCGACTCGTCGATGAACATCAGGTAATCGCGCGGGAAATAATCGAGCAGCGTCGGCGGCGGCTCGCCCGGCAAACGCCCGGTAAAGTGGCGCGAGTAATTCTCGATGCCATGGCAATAGCCCATGGTCTTGATCATTTCAAGGTCGTACATCACGCGCTGATGAACGCGCTGGGCCTCGACGGTTCTTCCCTGCTTTTCGAGTTCCGGCTCCCACCACGCCAATTCTTTCTTGATTGACTCGACGGCACTAGCGCGCGTCTCATCCTTCATTACATAGTGCGTCTTCGGGTAAATCGGCAGCCGCACGTAGCGCTGCTTCACGGTACCGAATAGCGGATCGATCTGCGAGAGTGCCTCAACCTCATCGCCGAACATCTCAATGCGATAGGCCATATCGTCATACGTCGGATAGATTTCGATGACGTCACCGCGCACTCGGAAGGTACCACGCCGAAAATCTCCCTCGGTACGCTCGTAGAGAATGTCGACCAGCTTGCGCGTGATGTCCTGACGCTTGATCTTCTGGCCCTTCTCGAGAAAGAGCAGCATACCGTAGTAGGCCTCAGGCGAGCCGAGTCCGTAGATGCAACTGACCGACGCTACGATCAGGCAATCGCGCCGCTCGAACAGCGACCGCGTCGCCGACAGCCGCAGCTTATCGAGTTCGTCATTGATCGTCGCTTCTTTTTCGATATAGAGATCGGCCGCGGGGACGTAAGCCTCTGGCTGATAGAAGTCGTAGTAGGAGACGAAGTACTCAACGGCATTTTGCGGAAAGAAATTCTTGAACTCATGGTACAGCTGCGCCGCCAGAGTCTTGTTGTGAGCCATGACCAGCGTCGGGCGATTGATCGCTTCGATCACTTTCGCCATGGTGTAGGTTTTTCCCGAACCGGTAACGCCGAGCAGAACCTGGTGGTGCTCACGATCGAAGATTCCGCGCGTGAGCGACTCGATCGCTGTGCGCTGATCCCCTTGGGGCTTGTAGTTGCTGACGAGGCGGAAATCCACTGTGATTTTTATTATAGGGGACGCGGCGAATGTAGTTTGCGGGACGCAGAACGCCAAGCTGACTGCGGGTTTCCATTGGGAACTAGTGTGTAATTTCGCCCGTGACGATGTAGCTTCAGGAAGTTTGTACTAGGTGTTTTACCTTAGTCCAGTTGAAAAGTGGGCCGCACGCCAAGACTCAAACCGTGTTTTCCCTATCCGCAATACTTTAGTTTTTCCCTTTTTCCCCCCAAAAAATCATATTTGTTATGAGATTTCACATCTAGTTAATGCTTAGACCGGCAATTTGGCCGCGTGCATGCTTACCTACATTGCAACGAAAGTGAAATTTGGATGTGTCCCGTATCTGGTTCCCAGGTTGGAAACCCTGCGTTCACCGTGCGGCGCGCATCAGAAGGTGCCAGCAATGGACGAGAAATTCGACCAGATGGGAACACGGGAACGCCAAATTGTCGATCTTTTGCTGCAAGGTTGCGACAACTCAGAGATCGCGCGTGACCTCAACATGGCTGAGCGCACCGTCAAAGCCTATTTCAATCGCCTCTTCGTCCGGTTCGGAATAAAAGGCGGTATCAAGCGAGTGAAGCTCGCGACTTTACTTTATAGGAGACAGTTATGGCAGGAGAGACGGGCAACCTCCGTCGGCCCAACGAACGCGAACACATCATCATTCAACGCGTAGCGGAAGGCTGCAAGAACAGCGAAATCGCCCATGCCTTGGGGACAACGGAGCACGTCGTGAAAAACGACCTGCGTTTGATTTACGACAAATTAGGGCTGTGGAACCGCGTCGAGCTAGCGCTGTGGTACGAGGCGCGTCAGTTCGAGCAGGCATACAACTAAGTTGCAGACGCCGGCGGGCGTTTTCCTTCCTCCTGGTCCCGCCGGCGTTAATTTTCCCCATTTATCAACTCCCCCGTACTCTCGCTCGTCTCGACATCATCGTCTCCCGCGCGATCGCTTTTTGTTACTGGTACCGGCAAGTGCGCGATGCCCCGAGCGGCGCCGCGCCTGTTCCTTTCATCGACCAGCCTATCGGTACTGAAGACGGGCATGCCCGAACCGCGAGCCCATCGACCAAATATTCAACAATTGCACTCCTCAATGGAGACAAGCGGCAAGACAGCTACCGTAAAATAGTCACAACCTGATTGTGAGCGCTGTCCTTTCAATAGGCTTTCTCTCACGTCAAAATAGTCTCCACGACACTTAGCGCCCACTCCTTCGAAAATGGCGCGGGCATGGGGCCCGGCTGTTCCCTGAGAGCGCTCCCCGTTTGTTGGCACAGGCAGCGAATGAAAAGCAGCAAAGCATCGAAGCCTTCGATCCCATATCTGATTTTCACCTGTATCGTTCTCGCCGTCGGCCCGAACCGGACTCTTCGCGAAGCAGCCGACCACGCCCACATCCTGATTGGCGCCGCTGCCCGTCCCTACTGCCTGTCCGAACCTGCCTACGCCGCCACGCTGGACCGAGAGTTCAACATGCTCGAGCCAGAAGATGCATTGAAGTGGGAAACTCTCCGCCCCGATCCGCAGACTTTCGACTTCCACCAAGCCGATCAACTGGTCGACTTCGCCCAACGCCATAACATGAAAGTCCGCGGCCATACGCTGGTCTGGCATCGCCAAAACCCAAAATGGCTGACGGGAGGAAACTACACCCCGGAGCAACTATCGAAGTTCCTGGAAACCCACATCAAAACAGTAGTTGGGCACTACAAAGGAAAGATTTTCGCCTGGGATGTAGCCAACGAAGCCTTCGATGAAGGCCCGCGCACTGGCGAGCCTCGTCAGACGATCTGGTCGGGAGCTCTCTCGCAACTCGCTCCTCGCAACTCGCAACTCGCGTATCTCGCCCAAGCTTTCCGCTGGGCCCATGAAGCCGACTCGGCGGCGCTCCTTTTCTACAACGAAGCCGAAGCCGACGAGCTCAACAAAAAATCCGATGCGGTCTATGTCATGGTCCGTGACTTCAAGCGCCAAGGCATCCCGATCGACGGAGTCGGCTTACAGATGCACATTGAGAAGACGCCCAACATCGCTTCCATTTCTGCCAATATCGCTCGCTTTACCGCGCTAGGAGTGCAAGTCCACATCACAGAACTCGACGTCTCGCTTCCCGTCGATGGCGACGGCGACGCCATGCCAGCCGATCTCGAAAAGCAAGCCGAAACCTACCGTCAGATTGCCAAAGCCTGTCTTTCGCACCCGGGCTGCACGGCAATCCAGACCTGGGGATTCACCGACAAATACTCCTGGATCGGTTCGCACTCCAAGAAGACCCGAGGCGCTGCGCTTCCCTTCGATCACAACTACCACCCCAAGCCGGCCTACCAGGCCCTGCGAGATGCGCTACACCGCGCACAAAACCGTTAGGACTGGTTTCTAGTAGTCAGGTCTTAGCAACCTAACAGAACGAAACCCGGAAGCCCGAACGACCAACGACCTCTATAATGGGGCCATTCCGCCGCAAGCTGCGATGCTTGCGATGGCGAGTCTCTTGTCCATCACCGACCCAATTCGCCCCGACCCGAAACCCTCCGGCCGCCGCAAAGCCGTCATCACGCTGACCATCGCGGCCTTCCTGCTTCTCGCCATCCTCGTCGCGCAAGCCTCTTTCAACCTCAAATTCATCAGCCCTGACACTAACCAGCAGCTCTACTTTTTCGCCACGCTCACCGGCCTCATTTTCGCCGCCTTTGTCGCTCTCTGCTTCGTTCTTGGACGCAATCTCCTTAAGCTCTTCGCCGAGCGCCGCCTCGGAGTCGCCGGCTCAAAATTCCGCACGCGCCTCGTCGTAGTTAATCTTCTTCTTTCCTTTCTTCCCGTTATCGCGATGTTCTGGTTCTCCTACGGCCTCATGAACCGCTCCATCGACAAGTGGTTCTCGCAGCCCGTAGAGGAAGTCCGCGCCGACACCGCCGCCATGTCCTCCCTTCTCTTCGACTACGCCGGCCTCAACGCCACCGTCGAGGCCCAGTCCATCGCCCAATCGGAAGAGTTCAAAGAAGCCTTCGCGCGCCGGAATTTCTTCGGCGTCAACGATGAACTCCGCGAGCACGTTCCCACCCTGCAAGGCGGATTCGTCGTCGCCATCGTCGACGGCGAAGCGCAAGCCGCGCTCAACACGCCCGACTCCTGGCCGCAAATGAAGTCTAGCTTCCCCACCGCGCAAGCTCTACGCGGCCAGAACCCGCATTTTCAGTGGCGTCAAACCGAATACGTCGTCGGAGCCGCGCCCGTCGGCAGTGGAGCGGTCATCGTCGCTATGCCGCTGCCGCCAAAATTCGCCGAAACCGCCCGCCAGATTCAAGACAGCCAGCAACGTTACATCGAACTTGCCCGCCAGCGCAAACTAGTCCGACGCATCTATCTAGGATTTCTTCTTCTCCTAACCGTACTGGTCCTTTTCGCCTCCACATGGCTAGCGCTCTTCCTCTCCAAGCTCGTCAATCGCCCAGTCGCCGCCATCGCCGCTGGCACCGAAGCCATCTCCAAAGGCCAGCTCGACTACCGCGTCGATATCCGCGCCACCGACGAACTCGCCGAACTCGTGCGCTCTTTCAACAGCATGGCCGAGCAGCTCGAATCTAGCCGCCGCCAGATCGAAGCCTCCAGCCGCGAGCTCGCCGATGCCAACGAGGCCCTCAAAACTCGCCGCCACTACATCGAGACCGTCCTCGAAAGCATTCCCACCGGCGTCGTCTCCATCGACGGCGTTCATCGCGTCACACTGGCCAACGCGGCCTTCACGCGCATGTTTCACCCCGATCACCCCGGCTTCACGACTCCCGAGTCGCTCATTCATCGGCCGTTGCGCGATCTTTTGCCGCACGATCTCCTCGTCGATCTCGAAACCCTCCTTCGCCGCGCCGACCGCATGGGCCTCACCGCCGCCAATCTGGAAATCGCGCTCCCGCACACCAAGCTCAACGTAGCAGTCACAGTCGCAGCGCTCGAATATCCCGCCCGCCGTCTCGGCTACGTCCTCGTCTTCGAAGATCTCTCCGATCTCCTGCGCGCCCAAAAGCAAGCCGCATGGCGTGAAGTAGCGCGCCGCGTCGCTCACGAAATCAAGAATCCGCTCACGCCAATTGCCCTGTCGGCCGAGCGCATCCATCGCCACCTCGCCCGAGGTACCGCGCCCGACGCCGTTTCGCTCGAAATCATCCGCACCTGCTCCTCCACCATCAGCAACGCCGTCGAAACCGTTCGCAATCTTGTCGACGAATTTTCCACCCTAGCCCGATTCCCTGCTTCTCGTCCGCAACGGGCAAGTCTCAACGAGCTCGTCGAAAGCGCACTCAGCCTATTCACCGGACGCCTCGAGGGCATCCGCGTCCGGACTGATCTCGCGCGCGATCTTCCCGCCGTCCTGGCCGATCCCGAAGCCATCAAACGAGCCGTAGCCAACTTGATCGACAACGCCGCCGAAGCCATGCGCGACTCCGTCCTAAAGGAAATCACGATTTCCACCTCGCTAGTAGCCAGCCGCGACGCCGTCGAGCTCACCGTCTCCGACACCGGCCATGGCATCTCACGCGATGTAAAGGAGCGCCTCTTCCTCCCCTACTTCTCCACCAAACAGCGCGGCACCGGCCTCGGCCTCGCAATCGTCAGCCGCATCATAGAAGACCACAACGGGTCCATCCGCGTAGAAGAAAACAAACCAGTAGGCAGCCGTTTCGTAGTTGAATTGCCAGTAGCGGTAGAATTGCCAGTGGCCCCGGTAGGGTAGCCTTTCTCTGCGATCTCTGCGGATTCTCTCTGCGACCTCTGCGTTTAAAAGCTTTTCGCAAGCATCGCCAGAGATCGTTGCCTTTCGAATCGCGGCCCGCTGTGTAACCCCGTGTACCTGAACGTAACCAAGAAACCATCGCACCTTCCCCGCAAAGCCCCTAAAATAAACCTGTCAATGTCCAACATCCTCATCGTCGACGACGAATCCGGTATTCGCGAATCCCTTCAAGGCATCCTCGAAGACGAGGGTCACAAAACCACGACAAGCCCCAGCGGCGAAGACTGCCTCGACCAGCTCCGCAAATCCACCTTCGACGTCGTCCTCCTCGACGTCTGGCTCACCGGCATCGACGGCCTCGAGGTCCTCGGAAAAATTCGCCAGCTCGAAGACCCGCCCGAAGTCATCATGATCTCCGGCCACGGCACCATCGAAACTGCTGTTCGCGCCACCAAGCTCGGCGCCTACGACTTCGCCGAAAAACCGCTCTCGCTCGAAAAGACTCTCATCCTCGTGAAGAACGCCGCCGAAGCCCGCCGCCTCCGCCACGAAAACCTCGACCTCCGCAAGCAGCTCCAATCCAAAAGCGTTATCGCCGGCGACAGCGTCCCCATGAAAGCCCTCCGCCAGCAAATCGCGCTGATGGCTCCCACCAACGGCCGCGTCCTCATCTATGGCGAGTCCGGCACCGGCAAAGAACTCGTCGCGCAAGCGATCCATACGCAAAGCCTGCGCAAGCACGAAACCTTCGTCGAGATCAACTGCGCCGCGCTCCCCGAGGACCTTATCGATAGTGAACTGTTCGGCCACCGCAAATCGTCGTTCCCCGGCGCGACCAGCGACAAAGAAGGCAAATTTCAGCGAGCCGATCGCGGCACACTCTTCCTCGACGAAGTCGGCGACATGAGCCTAAAAACTCAATCCAAGGTTTTGCGCACGCTGGAGCAGCAGCGCTTCGTTCCGGTAGGCAGCGACGATCCGGTAACAGTCGACGTCCGTGTCATTGCCTCGACAAACAAAGATCTGGAAGAGGAAATTGCGAAAGGAAATTTTCGCGAAGATCTTTTCTACCGCCTGAACGTAATCCCGTTCGTGGTCCCGCCGCTGCGTGAGCGCAAAGAAGACATCCCGCTTCTGGCCCGCCACTTCCTCAAGGAATTCGCTTCAGCTTACGGCCGCCGCACGCGCGAAATCACCGACGAAGCCGTGGAATCTCTCATACGCTACAGTTGGCCCGGCAACGTCCGCGAGTTGCGCAACGTAATCGAGCGCATCGTCATTATGAACCCCACGACCACGCGCTTCGAGCGCAAGCATCTTCCGCCGCTCGTCCATCGTGACGGCACCCGCCGCGTCAGCGGAGGCGAAGGCTCAACTCTGCACGAGGCAAGAGCCGCCTACGAGCGCGACTACATCTTGAAGAAACTGGACGAGAACCACAACAACATCAGCCGCACAGCCGAAGTCCTGGGCCTCGAAAGAAGCCATCTATACAGAAAGATGAAAAGCCTGGGAATCGCCGCCAAGGAGTGATTTTCTAGTCTCAGTACCTCTATCAGAAACACTTCGTCGCAAAGTCAAAAGCCCGCAGCAGCGGGCTCTTGCTGACAGCTGAGAGCTGACAGCTATCTCTTAATCATATGTATCTCAGTCCCATTCTTATGGAACTTCACCTCATCCATCAGTTGATTGATGAGAAAAATCCCGCGCCCATGATGCGAGTAGATATTCTCGCTATGTAGCGGATCTGGAATCTTCCCCGGATCGAAGCCCGGCCCTGGATCGCGCACCACAATCAGCATGCCCCGCTTGTCGTCGCACGCCACATCGCATTCGACAATTTTTGAAGGATCGCTCTTCGCCCCGTGCACCACGGCATTCGCCAGTGCCTCGGTCAGCGCAAGTTCGATATCGTCCTCACGCCCGCTCGCGCACTCCGTCTCGCGCACCACTTTCATCACGCTGCGCACAACCGGATCGACAGCATCGCGATCCGCAGCCAGCGTCACGCTCAGCTTCAAAACAAAATGGCTCGCGTCCGAACCACCTGGCTCGGCCGGATCTTTAGGTGAACAGTTGGTCATTCGAAAGGCTAGCATCCGCCTTGTAACCCACTAATTGTGATGCACAAGGACGCGCAAGGATTGTAGGGATTTGTCATCTCCGATGCAATATGATTTCGAATCTTGTCTGGAATCTGTAACATGACTGCGAGGTTGCGTACGCTCGGCCAGGGCGCTTCAGCCGCGAGGGCGACTGTGTGGAACTCCATGTTCTCCGTGGTTGTGCCTTTAGTCTAGCAACGGAAACGACAATTTGTCCCTCATTCACCTCCGCTCGTCCCGCCGAGTTCCGCCAACTGCCGCCGCCAATCCAACTCCTCCACAAAGTGTCTCGAATCCCGCCATCCAGCCTGCACTTTAACAAACAATTCGAGGAAAACCTTCGTCCCCACCATCTTCTCAATCGCCAACCGCGACGCCGTCCCAATCGACTTCAGCATCTTCCCGCCCTTGCCCAGCAAAATCGCCTTCTGTCCAGCGCGCTCACAATAAATCGTGGCCGCAATCCGCGTCAGCTTCGCGCCCTCTTCAAATTGCTCCACGATCACGCTCACCGCATGCGGGACCTCTTCCTGCGTCAGCATCAGCACCTGCTCCCGAATTAACTCCGCCGCCATAAACCGCAATGGCTGATCGGTAATCTGGTCTTCCGCAAAATACCGCGGCCCAGCCGGCAAAGCCTTCACCACATAATCCACCAATTCTTCCAGTCCCTTTCGCCGCAAAGCCGAAATCGGAACGATCTCCGCAAACCTCACACCGCCAAAATTCTCCGGATTCTGGAACCCCGCCATCAACGGCAAAAGCTCCCGCTTGTCCGCCAGCAGATCGATCTTGTTCAGCAGCAAGAACACAGGCGTCCCCGACTTCTTCACCAAATCCATCAACAGCCGATCGTCTGCATCTGCCTTCCTCTTAGCGTCGGCAATCAACAAAATCAGATCGCAACCTTCCATGGCCTCGCGCACCTCGGCCATCATCTTCCGCCCCAGCGACGACCCAGACTTATGCACCCCCGGCGTGTCGATCAAGACAATCTGCCCCGAATCTCGTCCTTTTTTCTCGGGAGAATTAACGATTCCTAGGATTCGATTCCGCGTAGTCTGCGGCTTAGGCGAAATAATCGCGAGCTTCTCGCCAACGAGGGCGTTGAGCAAAGTGCTCTTGCCGGCATTGGGCCGGCCAAGAATGCAAACAAATCCGGAATGAAAGGACATATAGATAAGCTACTAGCTAAACGCTTTGGACTGCTAGCCTATAGTCGGGTTGTAGAATCAGACTCCGCAGGATTCGGAGCGACACGTGAAAGCGCGCGCGAATTGGAACCTCTTAATTCCGGTCGCTCTGGCGGCAATCCTCTCTGTTATGTGGATTAGTCTCATCCTTCTTAGCGGAACCGGAGACAGATTCTGGTCCCACGCCAGCAATGAAGCATGCGCCGTGTCATCTTTGCGAGCCCTGCACCAAGTGAATATCGCATACTCAAAGGGACATCGCGATGAATATGCCAAGACTCTAGCCGATTTCCTGCTGGATGAGACAAAACCCATAGAAGGAATATCCTCTTGCAAAGCTGAAGCACTGGCACAAAACAACCTGAAAAGGGCATACAGGTTTTTCTATTACGCAACCAGTTCCGCAACAACTCACAGAGTTGGGAGTTATGGAATCACCGCTGACCCGTCATCCGAAAGGACTGGAATTCGCCACTTTTTTATTGATGAGACTGGGATTATCCGCGTTTCGGTTAAAGGCCCTGCGACGGCCACAAGCGACCCTCTTCCTGACTGAGTCCGCTTGGTATCACGAGACGTGAATGAACAAACCGACGTTGAGATTCCTGAAAACAAATCACCTAACCTCGGCGCCAACGGTCGTAATCCGCACCCGCTCCACCCTCCGGTCCGTCGAGTCCAGCACTTCAAACCTCAATCCGTCGTCCTCCACGACTTCGCCCTTTTTCGGAATCCGTCCCGCCAATTCGCTGACCAACCCGGCAATCGTTGATGACTCATGCCCCTCCGGCCTCCGACCAAACAACTCGTCCAGCCGATCCACGTCCATACTCCCGGGCACAACATACGAGTGGTCATTCTCCTGCACCAGTTGCGCCTTCTCGTGCTCGTCGCCAATCTCGCCGACAATCTCTTCTACCAGATCCTCTATCGTTACCAGTCCCGCCACACCGCCGTACTCATCCACCACAATCGCCATGCGGATGTTGCTTTTCTGCATCTCGCGCAGCAGGTCGCTTCCCAGCTTGCTCTCTGGAACGAAATAGACATCCCTGCGCATCACGCTCGCCACCGTTCGCGTGCGCGCCTCTGCATCGGCAACCTGCAACAGATCCTGGGCGTGCAAAATTCCCTTGATGTTGTGAATCGACCCTTCATATACCGGCAGCCGCGAGATCGGCTTGCCGCGCAACAACTCCACCGCCTGCTCCACGGTTGCGTCCGTCGCCACCGCCACCATCTCTGGCCGAGGCTTCATCGCTTCGCGCACCGTTTTGCCGCTGAATTCCACCACCGACTGGATGAGGTCGCGATCCGTCTCCTGAATGATTCCCTCTTCCTGGCCGGCCTCAATCAGCGCGTCCACCGCCTCGGCAGGGGTTTCCGGTTCCGCATCAATATGTTCGCGCGTCAGCGCCGCCACCGATTGCAGAAAGCCCAGCACCAGCGTGACCGGCATGATCAGGTAAATGAGGAAGCGCAGAAGCGGCGTCCAGTGCCCTAACCAGCGTCCGTCCGTCCGCGAGAAAAAAACAAAGGGAAGAAACCGGTTGCAAATAATAATGACCAACACCAGGCTCAGCGTCGCTTCCAGAACTTCGGAAACCGTCCACGCCCGGTCGCGAAAAACCGCGAAGCCGACTATCATCGCGATCGCCGCCATCACCAACTGCGGCAGAATCGCCATCGCGATCGCCGCGCGCTCCCGCGAAACACCCAGCCGCGGCTCCACTACCTGCTCGAACGAATCAATGTTGTCCTGAAAGTCGCGCGAAAGGAATTTCCCGATCTCCTGGTACACGCGATCCACGTACGAGACCAGCGTGAGCAAGCCGAACAGCAGCACCATCGCGATGCTGGCGCCGATCATCGAGTCTTCTTCCTCCTAATGCCCTTAGTTGCCGCTCTCTTCAACGTGCGCGCCGTTGCCGAACTCTCGTAGAGACGCGGCTTGCCGCGTCTCCCGGCCGCGCTCACTACTGGTGCCTTCGTCCGCTCAATTAGCCCTGAAGGCAATCCCAATTGCCTGCGCAATTCCATCTCACGACGCGCCATCTCGCCCTGATCGCGTTCATGATCGTATCCGCGCAGGTGAAGCACTCCATGCAACGCGAGAATCTTTACCTCGTCAGCCGCACTGTGCCCCAGCGCATGCGCATTCTGCGCGGCAATCTCCGCAGAGATCGCAATCTCGCCCGCAAACTTTTCCCGCGAACCATCGGCAGGAAACGAAAGCACATCGGTCGCCTTGTCTTTCCTGCGAAAGCGCCGGTTTAATGACTTCATCTCGCGGCTGGAAGTAAGCAACAAGTCAACCGCGGCGTCCAATCCAGCCACTCGCCGCGCTCGCGAAAGAAATCGCGACAGCGCCAGTTCGCTAAGCTCCGGCACGCACTTGTGAAGAATCACCAAACGTCGATCTCCGGTAAAAACAGGGCACTCGCTTGAGGACCTCCGTGTTCCTCGTGTACTCCGTGGTCCACGCTTAAGTCACCGCCAATCAATGCTTAAAGCGAAAGGAGGGACACAATCTCCCTCCTTCCACAAATCGTATTGTAATTAGTTCCGCACGCGAGGTTCTTCCGCAGAAATTTCGGATGGGAATCCCGAGGCTTGAGGGACGATCTCTCTCGCTTCGACCTCGCCTTTCGGGCTCACCGGCTTCGCCGCGTCTGCCGCCCTAGGCCTCGACTCCAGCAGCGACAGCTGCTGCTCCGCGACGCGCGCCTTGTGCTCGTCATAAGCCCGGATAATTCTCTGCACCAGATGATGCCGCACCACATCGCTCTCATCGAAGTGCACAAACGAAATTCCATTCACGGCCGACAGAATATCGATGGCCTCAAGCAATCCGCTTCGCCGCGCATTCGGCAAATCGATCTGCGTGATGTCGCCCGTAATCACCGCCTTCGAATTGAAACCCAGCCGCGTCACGAACATTTTCATCTGCTCAGAGGTCGTGTTCTGAGCCTCGTCAAGAATGACAAACGAATCGTTCAAAGTGCGCCCGCGCATGAAGGCAATCGGCGCAATCTCGATGACGTTCTTCTCGAGATACCGTTCGACGCGCTCCGGGTCAAGCATGTCAAACAGCGCGTCGTAAAGAGGACGCAGGTAGGGGTCAATTTTTTCCTGCAACGTCCCCGGCAAAAACCCAAGCCGCTCGCCAGCCTCCACGGCCGGTCGCGCGAGAATGATGCGGTTTACCTGCTTGTTCAGCAGCGCCGAGATCGCCATGGCCACCGCGAGATAAGTCTTGCCCGTGCCCGCCGGCCCCACACCGAACACCATGTCGTGTTGCTCGATGGCTTCGAGATAACGCCGCTGGTTCGAGCTCTTAGGCTGAACAGTCCGCCGTCCAAACGCCCGCTGCTTCCCGGCCTCGGCCAAGCCGCGCAGCGTCACGTTGGGGTCGCCAACCAGCACGCGCAACATGCTATTCAAGTCACCGTTCTGAAACTGGTGCCCGCCTTTGCGTAGCTGTTCGAAATCGGCAAAGAGCTGTTCGGCCCGCGCCACATCGCGCGGCGCGCCCTCAAGCTCGATGTGGTCCGAGCGCAGGTCGATGTTGATGTTGAGGCCGTCTTCAAGGACGTGAAGGTTCTCGTCCCGCGTTCCAAACAGGGTCTCGACGTTCGGGGTCAAATCGATACTTTTCTTCATTCGGGTCTAAGTCAGCAGGCGCATGGGCGCTGCCTCCAGCTTTCCGGGGGCCCTGCTTGAGATGCTACTTCGGTTGCCTGTGGATTGGCAGTCCCACAATTTCGGCGCAAAGGGTGTCTCTGGGGTGGATGCTGCCGGCACGCGCGCCCGGTCAGGGCGGATGACAACCATTGCCTTAAAGCCTAGCGGGGGTGGGGGTGGGAGTCAATGGCAGGGTTTGAGCCTGTTTCTCTTGGATGGACCGCATTTTTGGCTACCTTAGAGGCGGGCCTCGAACCGATGGAATGAAGCGCTACTGGTAATGGAACCACGTGCTAACATTCTCTCGTGGCGACCACCGACACGGATACCACGCCCCAAGCTCAATCCGTGCAGTCGCGGATTCACCGCGACATGACCGGGGAGCGACGCCTCTTGCTGGCCTACGAGATGAGCATGTTCGTGCGGGAAATCGCAATGGAAGGCATTCGGCGCGCTCATCCCGACTGGACCGATGCGCAAGTTGCGCGGGAGATGTTGAAGCGTTCGTTTTTTCCTGCACCCTTACCAGCCTGGCTTAAATGAGCACCCAAGATATATTTCAGAGAATGACCTCGGCCCTCAATAAGGCCGGAATCGCCTACATGCTTTCGGGTTCATTCGCCAGTGCATTTTACGGCGCCCCGCGTTCGACACAAGATATCGACATCGTCATCGACGCGAGCCCAGAGCAGATCCGCTCTTTCATCCAGCAACTTCCTGCGGATGACTATTACAGCGACCTCGCTGCAGCCCTCGAAGCTCACCGTCACCAGTCGCTGTTCAACGTGATTGACCAAGCCTCCGGTTGGAAGATTGATTTCATCATTCGCAAGTCACGGCCCTTTAGCGAGGAGGAATTCCGCCGGCGCACAGCGTTAAGCCTGCATGGCGTCGATCTTTTTATTGTGACACCCGAAGACGCCGTTCTCTCGAAGCTCGAATGGGCAAAACGCGCACAGTCGCAACGGCAAATCGTGGACGTAGCGGCGATCTTGGCGGCCCAAGGGAACTCTATGAATCGGGATTACTTAAAAAAGTGGATTTCCGAGCTATGCCTTAATCCACAGTGGGAGGATGCCTGCCGTCTAGCGGGGATCGCGAACTGAGGATTCCAGCAACTGATCCAACATCGTTGCTGGCCGCGTATCGAGGGTGTAGTAGATTCGGCCGTCATCGAGAATTGTGATGCTCCTAAGACAGCATCCACAATCGGGGCGCGCCGGAATTGCATGGATGAGATAGTCAAAGATCTTTCCGTCGGGGGACGACGAAGGCACGTATTCAAAGCGATATGCCGGATGCAGAATCACGCACAAATTCGTGGTTGGCATGGCCCGAGGATATCCGTCACGCGGTTGCTTGTTCCTCGTATTTTCCAGATCAGTCTTCAGCATCCGTAATGTGACTACCGCGTGCGACTCCGCCGCCGAGGAGTGGCCCCAAACAAATCTTTCAGGCCAGGCGAGGATGGCCACGATTAATGTGAGCAGTAGCACAAGGCGATCAATCCAGCTTAGGCCCAAGAACAGCGACAACCACACCGCCAGCAAAACGAAAATAGTGATTCCCGCCGAGCCACGCCAGTAAATCCAACAGCCATTTCTGTTTAGATAAGCCGAAAAGGCACGAGCAGATAAGAACGGCTGTCGATGCCGAGACGACCCAATGCTTCCAACCTCGGTTCAAGACTAGAGCTCCCGATTACTTACTTCGGCTGCGCTTGCCCACACCGCCCGGTTTTTCGCCCAATCCCGAAGCTGGGCAATCTCTTCTGCGCGAGTCACTGAGAGCGGAACCGTGGTTCCTAAAGCGTGAAACATATCGTCATTCTCCAATTCATGCTTACTTGAGAACGCCCCATAAAGCGCTGTTTGCACGGCCGATTCAATTTCGGCCCCAGAGAAACCCTTCGCTGCTTCGGCAATGCGATCAAGATCGAAGTCTTGCGGATTGCGCTTTCTCTTCTTCAGTTGAATCGCAAGAATCTGCTTGCGCTCTTCCTGATTCGGCAGGTCGACAAAGAACAGCTCGTCGAAGCGGCCCTTGCGGATCAATTCCGGCGGTAGGACCGTTACGTTGTTGCACGTTGCCGCTACGAAGACTGGGGCTTTGCGGTCCTGCATCCAGGACAAGAATGACGCGAGCAAGCGCGACGAGACCCCTGCGTCCGCCGAGGCTGAGTCTGGGCCGCTGCCCGCGAAGACTTTTTCCAGTTCGTCAATCCAGAGAACGCACGGGGCCAGGCCTTCGGCCACTTTGAAAACTTTCTGAATGCGCTTTTCGGTCTCGCCGATGTATTTGTCGTAGATGGCAGCGGTGTCGAACTTTACCAGCGGCAGCTTCCACTCGCCGGCGACAGCCCTTGCGCACAGGCTTTTGCCGCAGCCTTGCACGCCCAGAATAATGACACCTTTCGGCGGTTCGAGGCCGAAATCTAGAGCCTGTGGGTCCCACGAACCGCGGCGTTTTGCCAGCCAGTTCTTCAGGTTATCGAGTCCACCGACGCTTGCCATCGCATCATTTGCTTCCACGAATTCCAGTATCTCGGAGCGTTTCAGCGCGGCCTTCTTCGCGTCGAGCACATCGGTGACGCAATCCTGCGACAGGGACAGTCGCGCGACGACAGTCTGCGCGATGGCGCGCTCGGCTTCTTCTTCAGTCAGGCCGCGCAGGTTGGCGGCCATGGCATCGACGCCGTTTGCATCAAGCTGCAGCTTTAGAGTGTGGCTGTCCGCGAGACGCGTATAGGTCTCGCGAATGATCTCGCGCAGGCGAACTTGATCGGGCAGCGGCAGGTCTAGGAACTCAACCAGGCTCGCCAGTTCCGGCGGCATTTCGATGGTAGGCGCAGTCAGAACCAGCGTGCGACGATTCGCCGAAAATTTCTGGCCAACGTCGCGCAGACGCCGCACCACCACCGGACTATCCATGTGACGATGGAAGTCTTTGAGGATGAAGACGGCCTCGACGGTCATAGATTCCATGTTGGCGAGAGCCTGGACCGGGTCAGCAGTGTTGTAGATGGACGATTTCTGCGCGGCGTCGCCGGCGAACGACGACAACACGGCGCGAGCGAGGCGGCTGTCTTCGCTGTTGCCTTGCGGGATGGTAGCCGATTTTGCGTAGTTCTGGAGTGCGGCGGCCGCAGAGGCATTCGATCCGGAGCGGACTAAGCCGTCGGCGATGGTCCACTCGAAAGTGGCCATGTTGAGATCCGAGCAGGCTCGGCGAACTAGAGCGACGGCGCGGGGCTCTTCGACGGTTTCGATGACCACGATGGGAGTCGAAGAGTTGATTAGGACTTTGAGGCGGTCGAGCGGATTGGCATCCATTTATGTGCGACCTGTCGCGCCTCTCGTAGGATACAGTTCCGTCCCATTGGAGTGTCCCACCGACGCGACCCCGGATAACAAAGGTAATCTTTTTCAATCCCCGGCAATGTCGGTAAGGCTCTGTCTTCCTCTATTGTGGCGGGCACTGTCCGCGCACGGTCCGCCTCCCGGCGCCACGCACGCGCAGCCCGTTTCGCTGTTGTAACGGCATTGGTCTTTGGGATGGCCGAACTGGTCGCAGACCGGATGGCCACAGGCGGAAAATGCGGGGATTTTGCTGCAGGCGGTGTACTCGGTGAATTTGTGCGTGTGCTCCCAGTCAGAAATTTCCGGAGCTTGAAGCCGCAGCTCCTCGTGGCTGAGCACATGAAGCTCAACACCCTGCGGACCTTTGACCTCCTTCACCCCTCCGTTTGCATCGAGCGAATATGGACCTGAGATGGTGATGCGCGTGTCACTGCCTGCGACCTTGCCTGAACCGAAGTTGATGACGATGGCAGTTTTGCCATTCGTCCTAGTGATGGAGATGTCGCCGGCGGTGATGATGGTGACGCTAGAGCCCGTGGGAACTCCTTGAGCCCACGCTATGCCAAATATCAGCAGGGTAAAAGCTACGACTGCAAAAGTCCGCTTTCGAGATGTGTTCATACAACTCCTCCTATTCCACTCTTCCGCGCCTATCGGGGCTGCCCGGATTTCCGCTTCCCACTCATGGCTCACGCCGTGGGCTTTATTCTTACGCCGCTCCGCGGCTCTTGTAAAAGGTCCTATCTATTTGACCCCGTATCCCCCGCTCCCGTAGAATGATTGTTCGGTTCCCACCGGAATATCCTCCTGGTGTGCTCAAACGCAAACTCCAGGACAAGCAAAGGTAAAGAGGTTCATGGCCAATCACTTTTCGGCGCTGAAGCGCGCCCGTCAGACTGAGAAACGAACCACCCGCAACCGGCAAAATACCTCCTCTCTGCGCACTTCGCTGCGCTCTATGCGCGAGAGCCTGGAAAAGGGCGACAAGGCCGCCGCTGCGCAGACCTATCGCGAGACGGTTTCCGCTCTTGATAAGGCGATTCAGAAGGGCGTTCTGCACGAGAATACGGCTTCGCGTTATAAGTCGCGCCTCGGAGCCCGGTTGAACGCGCTGAAATAGCTCTCCATCAACTCCCTGATTTACTTACAGTTAGGCGGGATCCTCGCGATCACCGGGAGGTTGAAATTATCCTTGACCCCTTCCTGTCGTTTGCTATACTGAGCACGTTCCCGGACATGAGTTGAGCCAATATAGTCCGGGTACTCCCATCCGCGAATTTTGCGGCTCCGACGGTTGCAAGTCCTGATCTTTACCAGTCTTGGATCTCCAAGTACAGGAAATTGAGCAACTTTGGGGTATGACGGGGCATCTATTTGGGTAGTCCTGGCAAATCCGTCTCATCCAGCCGAATGCAGTAGGGCCTGTTGGCGACCGCTCGGCCAGCGGATGAGCGACGTGATTGGTTAGCCCAAAATTTTCATAAAGGAGAACGACTTAAGATGCGTTCTGATCGTGTTTTTGACGCGCTACATACCTTGCGGAACCGCTACATGCTTTGCCAACTGGCATCGAAGGCGACGCGCAAATTTCACCGGCCGAACACCCGGATTCAGGAAACCATGAATGACGTGTTCGACAAGATCGCCGTGGCCGACCGCCACGACGTGCTGACTGAACCAGAAAACTTTGCCGAAGCACAACGGCGGGCTGCCTGAAGCAGCTCCGCCGTGTGCCCGCACGGCGGCAAGATAACACCCCGAGAGATAATCCCCTCCCGAAAAATCCAACCTGTAGGTGACGAATGACAATCGCAGAACTGAAAGAGAAGAATATTACGGAGCTGACCAAGATCGCCCGATCCTTGGAGCTTCCAGGCGCCAGCGGCCTCCGCAAACAGGACTTGATCTTCAAGATCCTGCAGGCGCAAAGCGAAAAAGAAGGACACATTTTTGCCGAGGGCGTGCTCGAAATCCTGCCTGACGGCTATGGCTTTTTGCGCTCTCCCGACTACAACTATCTGCCCGGCCCGGATGACATTTACGTTTCGCCGTCGCAGATTCGCAAGTTTGACCTGAAAACCGGCGACACGATCAGCGGGCAGGTGCGGCCTCCGCACGAAGGCGAGAAGTATTTTGCGCTGGTGAAGATCGAGGCGGTCAATTTTGAATCGCCCGACGAAGCGCGCAACAAGATTCTGTTCGACAATTTGACGCCGCTGTATCCGCAGGAGCGGTTGAAGCTGGAGACGGTGCGCGAGAACATCAGCGCGCGCGTGATGGACCTCCTGACGCCGCTCGGCAAAGGACAGCGCGGGTTGATCGTTTCCCCGCCGCGAGCCGGCAAGACGATGCTGTTGCAGAACGTGGCGAACTCGATTACGGCGAATCATCCGGAAGTGGTTTTGATGGTGCTGCTGATCGATGAGCGTCCGGAAGAAGTTACGGACATGCAGCGGTCGGTGAAGGGCGAAGTTATCTCGTCGACGTTTGACGAGCCCGCCGCGCGGCACGTGCAGGTTGCCGAGATGGTGATCGAAAAAGCCAAGCGGCTGGTCGAGCACAAGCGCGACGTTGTGATCCTGCTCGATTCGATTACCCGCCTGGCGCGTGCTTACAACACGATTGTTCCGCCTTCCGGCAAAGTGCTCTCAGGCGGTGTCGATTCGAACGCGTTGCAGCGTCCGAAGCGTTTCTTTGGCTCGGCGCGAAATATTGAAGAGGGCGGCTCGCTGACAATCATCGCGACGGCCTTGATCGACACCGGATCGCGCATGGATGATGTGATCTTTGAAGAATTCAAAGGCACGGGCAACAGCGAAATCATCCTCGAGCGCAAGTTGGTCGATAAGCGGACCTTCCCGGCCATCGATATTCAGCGCTCGGGCACGCGTAAGGAAGAGTTGCTGATTCCGAAAGAAGACTTGCAGCGAATCTGGGTGCTTCGCAAGGTGCTGAACCCGCTATCGCCGGTGGAGGCAATGGAACTGCTGATCGACAAGCTCAGCAAGACTACGGCTAATAGCCAGTTCCTTTCGAATATGAGTTCGCTGTAAGGCGGTTAGGGTTATGGACTGTGGGCGGGAAGATTCCCGCCCTTTTTGGATTGAATTCCCTCGTTTTCCCCCTGCTGCTCGGTAGGTCTGATCGCGATCTTCCTGAACATCCAAAACTCGCTCGTCATGTAAATAAGAACCACTGAGGTTTTGTCTTGCGACAGCGGACGAAAAAGAGCAGGTGGAATCTCAGTATCTGGAAATGCGACACGGATAACTCGCTTTTCTCGCCCAAGTAGTGCTCGCTTATCTCGAAACTGCAGGTATCGCGTCTATTTTCAACCTTGTTCCGAATTCGTAACACAATCACTATTTAATGTCAGTTATCCCCGAACGAACATATTATCCCACCCCATATCTTTGCTCCCGATGTGTGGTTGAAAGTGGTAGTTTTTTCCCTCGTTGGTCGGGCCTTCATTACCAAAACTCAAAGGAGGCAAAACCTAACATGAGAGACTTCTGGGTTTACTCGCAGTCGGGACCGTTTGGGCTACTCTGCTTCACGGAACATCAGCCGCTCAAGCCTGCGGCCTAGCACCAACCCACGTGGGGGTGGTGTATTGCGTATCCGGGGAACAACCCAGCTTTTCATGCCGGGGAGGTGGTGATCCTGACGACGCGTGCTATCAGGGTTCCGGACGTTGTTTGAATGTCGATGATCAGTGGCAAAATTATTATACTGCGGACGCCGAATACGACCAGAGTTGCGCCGACCGGGGTGGCAGGGGCGGCGGCTTTTGCGATCCCATCTGTGTTGATGGCAAGCAGCAACGGCCCAAGAAATTGGCCCCTTCGATAAAATTTCTCGCAAGGGAAGATCGTACGAACTCTCAGCGATTTCCTCCAAGTATTTTGGAACCTGAGAGTCCTGCGCCAATGCCTAACGCGGTCGCTCCAAGCCTTAAGATAAATGCTATCTCAGGAGACGAGAGTATGAGAATGTCCACTCTTTTTAAGGCTAGCGTTTGCTCTACAGCCACGGCTTTGGCGATCGGCCAATCCCTTACGCCAGCAATCCACCTCCAACCGAGCACGAGAATCGAAGTTCGCACAACACTGACCTCTCCTTTTGTCGGCGATGCAGTTTCGGATACTGCGGGAAGCGTCTACACACGACTCTTCGAAGGCGCCAATGCCGGCGCGCTTGACTATGATGCTCTTCCGATAAGTGAGATTGCCTCAGATGGGACCTTGGTAAGGAGCTTCAATGTCTCCGAAGCTTTTTTGGACTCAGAGCCGTCAAGACAACCCGGTGCAACTAGCAATCACGGTATCTTCGGCGTGGCCACCTTTGTAACGTCGGATGGGGATGTCTTTGAACTGGCGGGGTCACATGAGGGAATATTCGCAGTAGAGTTTGCACAAGACGGTTCCTTCAAATCGAAAGTAAAATTGGAAACGGAGTCGTCCATGCAACCGTGGCGACTAGCAGTCTTCAAATCCGGCCAGTATTTAGTGAGTGGCACAACTGGGAAAGACCACCTCACCCCCTTTACAGCAGTTTTTTCCGCAAGCGGTCGTCTAATAAAGAGTATCTACGAATCCGAGGACGAAGAAGCTCGCCTGCGCTCGACGCCCGGTGATGGTGGCTTTCACCCATGGAACGTCACCTACGGCAGAGACTTTATATACATGGGAGAGATCACAATCGCCTCCGATGGCAACGCCTACCTCTTGCACGGAGGCAACTCGATCGGCTTGGTATATGGCATCTCCCCCCAAGGGGAAGTCCTTCGTAAGTTGCGGATTGACACAGAAGATTCCGATATGGTGACTAGGAGCATTCGATCTTACGAGAATCACCTTGCGATCGAATTTGAGAAGCATGTCGGAGACAGCGTACAGAATCTGATCAAGCTAACAAACCTGATGGGCGATCCGATCGCGGACTACAGTGTCGATGCGGTTGGTCGCGATCTTATGTTCCTAGCAGGGTATGGCCCCAGAGGATTTGTGTTCAAACCCGCCAAAGACAATGACAAGAAACTCTACCTGATCACGGTGAAGGTCCCGTAATTACAAGGTTGGCGATAGCACCCTGAATTTGGTCTGAGGTTTGGGCCGATCTCATAAGGTCGGCCCGTTCCCCGCGTTAGGTAATTTCTCATACTGCTAGTTGCTTTTCCCCGCCGTGCTGTCCTCGGGAATCAACCCGCGTTCGCGCAGCATGGGCTCGACCGGTGGCTCGCCTCCGTACCAGGCGGCGTACATCTTGCCGAGGTCTTCAGTGTTGCCCCGCGACAGCACCATCTTCCGGAAACGATCGCCGTTTTCGCGAGTCAGGCCGCCATGATGCGTGAACCAGTCATAGGCTGCATCGTCCAGCATCTCGCTCCAAAGATAAGCGTAATAGCCGGCCGCATAACCGCCTCCCCAGATATGCGCGAAATAACTCGATCGATAACGCGACGGCACGTATGGGATCAGCAGGTGCTTCTTTTCGAGAGCCTGCTTTTCGAACTCGTCCGGGTTTTCGAGCGGAGCATTCGGCGGCAGGGTGTGCCATTGCATATCGAGCTGCGCGGCAGCCACAACCTCGGTCAGAGCATAGCCCTGGTTGAACTTCTCGGACTTCTTGATTTTCGCGGCCAGATCCGCGGGAATCGCCTCTCCCGTCTTGTAGTGTTTCGCGTAATGATCGAACACCGACGGATACAGCGCCCAGTGCTCATTGAACTGCGACGGGAACTCCACGAAGTCGCGCGCCACCTGCGTTCCCGATAGCGACGGATACACGGTATTGCCGAACATGCCATGGAGCGCGTGGCCGAATTCGTGGAACATCGTGGTCACGTCGCCAAAGCTGAGCAACGCCGGCTGTCCAGTCGCGGGCTTGCTGAAGTTCGCCACGTTGAAGACCACCGGCAGCGTACCCAGCAGCTTCGACTGATTGACGAACACATCCATCCACGCGCCGCCGTTTTTGTTGTCCCGCTTGAAGTAGTCGCAATACCAGAGCGCCAGCGGCTTGCCGTCGGCGTCGGAGACTTCGAACACGCGCACATCCGGCTGGTAGACGGGAATGTCGTGGCGCTCTTTGAAAGTAATTCCATAGAGCTGCGTCGCCGCGTAGAACACACCGTTTTGCAGGACGTTGTCCAGTTCGAAGTACGGTTTGATCTGCGACTCATCGAGGTCATACTTCGCCTTGCGCACCTGCTCGGAATAGAACTCCCAGTCCCAGGGCTCGACTTTGAAGCCGCCCTTTTGCGCGTCGATGAGGGCCTGGATGTCTTTCGCTTCTTCGGCGGCTCTCGCCGTCGTGCCCGGAACCAGCGAGTCCATGAACTGCACCGCCGCCGTCGGGGTCTTCGCCATCTGGTCTTCCAGCTTCCAGGCCCCGTAATTCTCGAAGCCCAGCAGCTTGGCTTTTTGTGCACGCAACTGAGCCAGCCGCGAGATTGTCGCTCGCGTGTCGGCCTCGCCGCCTCGTTCCGCTCGATTCCACGAATTCTCGAAGATCGTCTGCCGCGTCTTGCGCTCGCTCAGTGCATTCAGATCCGGCTGCTGCGTGGTGTTCTGCAGCGGGATGACGTAGCCCGTTGCCTTGCGTTCTTTTGCGGCCTCGACTGCTCCTTCAATCTGTGCGGAGGTCAACCCGGCCAGCGCATTCTTGTCTTCCGTCATGAACGCGCCGTTCTTGGTCGCCGCCAGCAGCTTCGTCACGAATGAATTCGAGAGCGTCGACTCTTCCTCATTCAGCTTCTTGAGCTGAGCCTTGTCGGCATCCGAGAGCTTCGCGCCCGCGTGCACGAACTGGAGATAGTCGTATTCCACCAGCCGCAGCGCCTCTGGATCGAGATTGAGCGAGGCCCGTTTTTCATAGATCGCGGACACGCGCTGAAACAGCTTCGAGTTCAGGAATATCGCGTCCTGGTGGGCGGCCAGCTTCGGAGCCATCTCGTCCTGCACCTTCTGCAGCTCCGGACTGAGGTTCGCCCCGGTTACACCGTTGAAAACGAGCATGACACGTGTGAAAAGCTGCCCGGTCTTTTCGAAGGCGACAATCGTGTTGTCGAAGGTTGGAGGCTCGGAATTATTCGCGATTGCCTCGACCTCTTTGATCTGTTCGGCCATTCCGGCTACGATCGCCGGCTGGTAATCACTGTCTTTGATTTTGTCGAACGGCGGCGCCTGGAACGGCAGCGTGCTCGCCGCATAGAACGGGTTGCTCGGGCCAAACTCCGCCGCAGCCACTGTCGCAATTTGGTTTGAACTGAAAGTTGCCATAAGGACAAATACGAATGCAAGAATCCCCGGGAGTGTCTTCATTTTAGTAGTTTTCCTCGGTGTTTTATTGTAAAGGACGGCCAAAGAGATGGCACTCCGCCGCGTGGTACTGACAAGTACCAGCCGTATGGGTTTACTCTGCAACCCTGTGTACTGTGTCCTTGCGAATTCGCCATGGTTCCAGCGTGCCCTCCGTGGCTATGGTTTTTTCACGACCGCAAACAAGCTCTGAAGGTCAGCCGAGCATAGTAAAGTAATAGAAGACCACCGAAGGGTTCCGTCATTTTGAGTTCAAGTATTCGCAACATCGCCATCATCGCCCACGTCGATCACGGCAAGACCACCCTCGTCGATGCCATGCTCCAGCAGAGCGGCACCTTTCGCGCCAACGAACACCACGTCGAGCGCGTCATGGACTCGAACGAGCTTGAGCGCGAGCGCGGCATTACCATCCTCGCCAAGAACACCGCCATCTTTTATCACGACGTCAAAATCAACATCGTCGATACGCCCGGCCACAGCGACTTCGGCGGCGAGGTCGAACGCGCCCTCAAGATGGTCGATGGCGTCATGCTCCTTGTCGACGCCAGTGAAGGCCCGCTGCCCCAAACGCGTTACGTGCTGGGCAAGGCCCTCGAGGCGCATCTGCCGCCCATCGTCGTCATCAACAAGATCGACCGCGCCGACGCCCGCCCACAGGAAGTGCTCAACGAAATCTATGACCTTTTCATCGACCTCGATGCCAAAGAAGAGCAGCTCGACTTCCCTGTTCTCTACACCAATGCCAAAATCGGCACGGCCACGACCAACATCCAGGGCGGAGGCGAAGATCTACGCCCGCTTTTCGATGCCATCTTAAAGACGATTCCCGAGCCGAAAGGTGATCCGGCCGGACCGCTTCAGATTCTCGTCGCGAACCTCGACTACAGCGACTACCTCGGCCGGCTTGCCATTGCCCGGGTGGTAAACGGAAAGATGTTCACCGGCGAAGACGTCTCTATCGCCAAGCTCGACGGCACATTTCAGAAGACGAAGATCACGAAACTCTTCTCGTTTTCCGGCTTGAAGCGGACTGAAATCACCGAGACCGAACTGGGCGACATCGTCGCGGTCGCGGGTGTCGAAGGCATCACAATCGGCGAGACAATCACGACGGTCGAAAATCCAGCGCCGCTTCCGCCCATCGCCATCGACGAGCCGACGATCGCCATGCTCTTCACGGTGAACACTTCGCCCTTCGCGGGCAAAGACGGCACCTACGTCACCTCGCGCAATTTGCGCGAGCGGCTTGAAAAAGAGCTGCTCACCAACGTCTCGCTGCGCGTCGAAGACACTGGCACCACGGATTCCTTCAAAGTCCTCGGCCGCGGCGAGCTCCAGCTCTCCATCCTGATCGAGATGATGCGCCGAGAGGGTTACGAGTTGATGGCAGGCAAGCCCGAAATCGTCACCAAACGCGACAAAGAAAACGGCAAGCTGATGGAACCGGTCGAGCACTTAACCATCGACGTGCCCGAAGAATTCGTCGGCGTGGTCATGGAGCAGCTCGGCTCGCGGAAAGGTGAAGTCACCAACATGCACAATCACGGCTACGGCCGCGTGCGCATCGAGTTCCGCGTGCCCAGCCGCGGCCTGATCGGCCTGCGCAGTCAGCTCCTCACCGACACGCGAGGCACCATCGTGATGAACTCGCTCTTCGACGGCTACACCGAATGGCAAGGAGAAATTCCGCATCGGCTAACCGGCGCGCTGGTTGCCGACCGTCCCGGCACTTCTACGGCGTATGCGCTGTGGGGACTGCAGGAGCGCGGCGAACTTTTCGTCGGCCCCGGCGTCGAACTCTACGAAGGCATGATCATCGGCGAAAACGCCAAGGATACAGACCTCGACGTCAACGCTGTCCGCGAAAAGAAGCTGACCAACATGCGCGCGTCCACCGCCGACGAGGCCATCCGCCTGGTCCCCTTCCGGCAACTCAACCTCGAGCAAGCCATCGAATTCATCGCCGACGACGAATTCATCGAGATCACGCCGAAGTCACTGCGGCTGCGCAAGAAGGTCCTGCAGGCAAACAAGCGGAAGAAGAGTTCGCTGGCCCCCGTTGAAGAAGTTCAGTGACGAAGTTCGACAGCGAGCGAGAGCAGATCAATGCTCCTGTGACTCTTCGACGGGATTGACGGGCAGATGGATGAAGAAGGTCGTACCTCGGCCCGTCTCCGTCTCAAACCAGATCTTGCCGCCGTGTTTTTTCACGATCACGGTGTGGGCGAGCGAAAGCCCTTGCCCGGTGCCTTTTCCGACTTCCTTGGTGGTAAAGAATGGGTCAAAGATCCTGGTACGGATTCCATCCGGTATGCCGGTTCCGGTATCCCTGACTGAAATCTCAACGAACTCGCCTCGGGCGCACGTGCGGATAGTAATCCTACCCTTTTCCCCATCCTTCACCACGTCGTGGATGGCGTGTGTCGCATTGACCACCAGGTTCAAAATCACCTGATTGATTTCGCCGGGATGACACACAATCTCGGGCAGAGTTTCGTCGAGGTTCATCACGACATCGGCCACGAATTTCCACTCATTGCGTGCCACGGTGACAGCTGATTCGACGCCCTGGTTGAGGTTTGCGGCAGTTTTCTCACCCATGCCCGGATGGGAGAATTCTTTCATGGCCCGAACAATTTTGGCTACTTGCTGGCTGCCGTCCAAGGCCTGCTCAATCGCACGGGGCACTTCGTCGATAAGGAAGTCCAGATCGCAGTTCAGCTCCGCCTCTCGGAAGCCGGCAAGCACCGGCGGGGGAAGAGATTCTCCACCTTCCATCACTCTTCGATACAAATCCCGTAACTTACAGGTAGCCTCCCATGAGTCGCGCAGGAACCTGAGGTTATCGCCGACGAACTGTATGGGTGTGTTGATCTCGTGGGCGATACCGGCGGCTAACTGGCCGATGCTGTCAAGCTTCTGCGCCTGGCGAAGCTGGCTTTCCAGTTCGCGTCGCTGGGTGATATCGCGAGCGAAGGCAAACATGAATTCCTGACCATCGAACTCCAGAAAATTGACGGTGACCTCGACCGGGAATATTCTCCCTTGTTTGTCTTTGTGCTGGCTCTCAAAGTTCATGGCGCCGCGGACCCTGAACTCCTCCCAGAATCCCTTCCATCTTTCTTGCGGGAAGAGAGGATCGATGTCCGGAATCGACAGCGAAATCAATTCCTCGCGGGAGTACCCAAGGGCGCGAGATGCGGCCTCGCTGGCATAAACGATGCGCGCCTGTGGATTGATCCAAAACACCGTGTCCGAAGCAACGTCCAGCGAACGCTTGGTCAGCCGAAGTTCCCATTCCGCGTGCCGGCGCTCAGTGATGTCTTCATAGGTCCCCACGAGACCGGTCACATTGCCTTCCGCATCGAGCAAAGGCAGTTTGTTTGTTTGGAGCCACAGCTCTTTCCCATCTGGCCTCGTTTGCCGCTCCTGAAAATTGAGCTTGCCCAACCGCTGCTGCATCACCCGTTCGTCATCTGCCCGATAGAGTCCCGCGATACTAGCCCAGGAGAGACCAAAGTCATTCTTACCCACGATCTCCGCCGGGTTTTTCAACCCCGCATCCATAGCAAAAGGACGGTTGCAGCCAAGATAAGTGCAGTTTCTATCTTTCCAAAAGACACGTTGAGGAATTGCGTCCAGGATGGTCTGTAGCATCTGGCGAGACCCGCGCAGCTCTTCCACTGCGCGACGCCGTTCCGTGATGTCTTCTTTGACGGCAAGGTAATGAGCGATCACTCCCCTCGCGTTCATGATCGGGCGAATCGTTGCAGCCTCCCAAAACAAGTCGCCATTCTTTTTTCTGTTGCGGAACTCCCCCCGCCATTCCCGGCCTTGCGTGATGGTCGACCACAGATCTTGATATACGCTGGGTGGAGTCAGCCCGGATTTGACAACGGCCGGACTTCTCCCGAGTACCTCTTCGGCCCGGTAGCCGGTGACCTCCGTGAATTTCTCATTCACATAGCTGATAGCGCCCTGCGGGTCGGTGATAACTACGGAGACGGGGCTCTGTTCGACTGCCATGGACAACTGCTGCAATACGTCCTCGCTCTGTTTGCGTTCGGTGATATCGCGAAACGTCCATATTCGCCCATAGTAGACGCCTTCCTTGCCGACCACAGGTGCGGAGTAGCGGTCAAGAATCATACCGCTCTTCAATTCGATCTCATCGCGGCTGGCCTCGTCCCGGTGCTTATAGAGTCGCTTTACCTTGGCGAGGAATGCCTCGGGATCTTTCGTCAGCGAAACGACATATTCGAGAGTTTTACGATTGTCTTCTTCAGCCAGAACCTTCCCCGGAATGTTGAACAGCTCAGCGAATCTCTGGTTGTTCAGCAATTTCCGGCCGTTGGCATCTACAACCAGAATGCCGTCGATTGTGGCGTTGGTTTGCGCCTCCAGAAACGCTGTCTTCGACTGCAGCTCCGACTGTTCTTGATGGCGCTTCGTGACATCGACGAAGATTCCATCCGCATGGAGAATCCCGTTTTCTTCGTACGTTCGCGTCGCCCGGTCACGGATCCAGACCCAGGCTCCGTCTTTTCGCCGAATTCGATATTCTTCATCGAATGCCCTTCGCTGTTCGAATAGAGCTCGGTACGCTTGATGCACTCGGCCAAAGTCACCCGGATGGATAAGCCCAAACCACAATTTGGAATTGGGAGCGCACAGTTCCTGCTTTGAATAGCCGAGAATCGACTCAACCTTCGGGCTTATATATGTAGTGCGGCCGATGCCGTCCGAAGTCCAAGCCACATACGGCATGCTCACCAGGATTCTCCGAAACTTCTCTTCGGTCTTTCGTAAATTCGCAATGGACCGTTCGTGGGCGCTAACGTCTTGCACCGTGATCAAATAGGCGAAAGCGCCTCCCGCTCTTGGCAGGCGATGTACCCAGTACTCCACGGAAAAGCACGTGCCACTGTTATGGGAACAGAATCCACGGAGGGCTTGTATCCTCGCTTGCGCATCCAAGCCTTCTCGCAGGCGACATCGTTTGTCCGGGTGCTTTGTTCCATCCGGTTGTCTGCTATGTAGGAGTTCGTGAACGCTTTTCCCGCTGAGTTCGTCCGCCGTATAGCCAGTCATCTGCAACAAAGCCTCGTTGCAAAACAAGACATCGCCTTGGGCGTTTAGGCCGATCAGGCCTTCCATGGGAACGCCCGACGCCGGTGGGGTTTCAAAGCGTGAACCCCTCCCGGACGACCCATTTACTGGCATAGCTTGGCCCTTCTGAAATAAATCGACCCGATCGGCCTTTCGAATGAATCGCTGATCCGGACAGAGCGATTACGAAGGTCCTGAGTCGAGGCCCGCAAATTCCGGCGGGAGGAGGTCGGCCACAATCCATTCGCTTCGTCAGGCTTCAGCACGCAAGCTGAAGCTCCAACAGGTACAATCGCAAACAAGCTACTCAGAAACTTGCGGCCAGCGCTATGAGCTACACCGTACTAGTAGGGTCCGCATCTTTTTTTTCCCATGCGATCCTGATCGTCTACGGCAACCGCCTGACCACCCTCGAAACCTTCTGCTTTGAAATCCTTCTCCTCTCCCTTTTTTCTGCCCGCGCCGCCTGGGTCTGGGGCATGGTCCGCGAATCTTTCGGCGCCGTCCCCGCAATGTTATGGCTCATCCTGTGCGGCATCTCGCTCTTTTGCGCCGCCACCATCGCCGCCCTCGAATTCTTTCGCCGGTAGGTATCATCAAAACCGAAGACACCACCATGCCAGCAAATAACACTGCCCAACCCACGCGCATCGCTATCGTTGGAGCCGGCAATGTCGGCGCCACCTACGCCTATGCGCTCCTGCTCAGCCGCCTGTCCTCCGAAATCGTCCTGATCGATGCGAACCGTGCCCGTGCCGAAGGTGAGGCCATGGACCTCAATCACGCCATCCCCTTCGCGCACGCCACGCGCATCTGGGCCGGCGATTATCTCGACTGTGCCGGCGCTGCCGTCACCGTACTCACGGCGGGAACGGCCCAACGTCCCGGCGAAACCCGCCTCGAAATGATCCTCCGTAACGGCGAAATCTGGAAGCAGATCATCCCCCGCATCGTCGAGCAAAATCCCGGCGGTCTGCTTCTCATCGCTACCAATCCCGTCGACGCCCTCACCTACGCCGCGCTCAAGCTCTCAGGACTTCCTACCGCCCGCGTCATCGGCTCGGGCACCATCCTTGACACGGCGCGTTTCCGATATCTCCTCAGCCAGCACTTCCAGGTTGATTCCCGCAGCGTTCATGCGTACATCATCGGCGAGCACGGAGACAGCGAGGTCCCCGTCTGGTCGCTCGCCAACATCGCCGGCATGAAACTGGACGATTTCTGCCGCGTGCAGGGAGTGGAACTTAACGCCGCCGACCGGCACCGCATCTACGAGCAGACCCGCGACGCCGCTTATCACATCATCGAACGCAAGGGAGCAACGTACTATGCCGTCGCCGCCGGCCTCATCAGGATCACGGCCGCACTCCTCCGCGGGCAAAACACCGTCTTTTCCGTCTCCACCCTGATCGAGAACTACTGCGGCATCAGCGACGTCTGCCTCAGCCTGCCCGCCATCCTGAACCGCGACGGCGTCCGCAACGTTCTCCATCTTGAACTCAGTCCCGACGAGCAGGAAAAATTGAGAAAATCAGCGGACATCCTGAAATCCACTCTGCGCAAGCTGCATCTCTAGATAGAATTCCCAATCGCGCCGAGGAGTTCCCGGATGATCGTTCCTTTCCGTTTTGGCTGGCCCGCCGTCGCCAGTTCTATCCGCACCGCCGTGGCCGCTACCGCATCCTTCCTCATCGCACGCCTCGCCGGCCTTTCCGAGGCTTATTGGGCGCCGATTATCACGCTCGTCATCATGCAATCCACACTCCAGGCAACCGTCAAAATCTCTGGCGAGCGCTTTATCGGCACTATCCTCGGAGCCGTCGCGGCAGGGCTGCTGGCTCGTCCCTCGCAGCAAGCCTGGTGGTCCTTTGCCCTCGGAGTGTTTGTCCTCGGCCTGATCTGCGCGCTTTTCCGTCTCCAGAATTCCTACCGTTTCGCGGGAATCACTCTGGCGATCGTGATTCTCATTCCACACTCGATTTCGCCGTGGATTGTCGCCTTGCACCGCGCCATTGAAGTCACGATTGGAATTGTCGTGGGACTGGTAATGACCGTTCTTTGGCGCGAGCAGGAGGGAGAGACGCTGTAGGCCGCGGATTAGAGACTCACAGCCATCAACTGCGCGACCCACGCCGAATGCTAATCTGCACTGTCATGGGTGGAGTGTCGCACGATACCGGCGAAGCGAGGCCGCGAGACGGGGCCGGCCTCAGGTACAACCATGCGCCAGCGCGCCGCTACCTCCTAACCGCTCTCGTCGCTTTCGTTTTCCGCATTGAGTGGATGCTCATCGCCGGAGGCTACGTCCTCTATCGTGGCGACCCTTTCGACCCGTGGCTCTACGGCTTCGAGATGGGCTCGGTTGCGCGCTCGCTCATACATGGGCTCGGATACTCGTCTCCTTTTTCCATGTTCGTCGGAGCGACTGGGCCAACTGCGTGGGTTCCTCCTCTTTATCCGCTCATCATCAGTTCGGTTATCAAGCTCTTTGGGGATTTCAGTGTCACCAGCGTTCTGGTGCTCATGGGCTTGAATTGCGCATTTTCTGCGCTGACTTGCATTCCTATTTACCTTGCCGCCGAAGCAACGCTGGGCAGGCGTGCCGCCTGGCTCTCCGCGTGGACATGGGCGCTAATTCCTTACTTCAACCGCTGGCACACCTGGATCTGGGACGTAAATCTCTCGGCGCTGCTGATGGCCACGATGTTCTGGCTGACGCTTCGCGCCGCTGAGGATCGGTCATGGCGCAGCGAAGTGCAATTGGGTATCGTCGCCGGACTCGCCGCCCTGGGCAATCCCACGCTGCTCATTTTTCTTCCCATTTCGTTGCTGTGGATTCTCTGGCGGCACCGCGATAATGCCGCACAGCCCGCCTCGACATCGTCTGTGCGCAATCGTCGAACATTGCGTCCCGTTTTGGTCGTTTTCGCCATGATCGCCGTCATCGCCGCGCCATGGATCGTCCGTAATCGACTTGCGTTTGGCAAGTGGGTCTTCGTGCGGACGAATTTCGGAACCGAGTTCTACCTGACCAATCAGCACGGGCTCACGCCAGCGCAGTGGATCACACGTCATCCCTCTCTCAACTGGAACGAGGGTCACGACTATCGAGTGACGGGAGAACTCGCCTACAACCGCGACCGCATGCATCGGGCTATGCAATATATTCGCGACTATCCGGCCGAGTTCGCCGCGGTTTCGATGCGCCGCGCGCTCGCCTTCTGGTCCGGCTCCATTCCGACCGTCTTTAGTGATGATGCTTTGTGGCGCTTCCGGGTATACGTGCCGCTCTCGGTGTTGGGCCTTGCCGGACTTGCGATCATGCTGGCGCGGAAGAAGTTCGCCCTAGTGTTGTATCTGGCTCTGCTTCTTCTTTATCCGGCGGTGTTTTATGTCACCTATCCGGTACCGCGGCAGAGGCACGCCATCGAACCGGTCTTGTTGATGCTCGCTTGCTTCGCCGCCGTCGAATTCGAGGCCTGGATTGCGCGGCGAATAAGGGGTTCAATGGGTCTTGACCTAGACTCGCAAGTCGTGACGCGAACCGCGTGGTGCGTTGTTACCCTCGCGGTTTTGATCTGCGGAGTTTTCGCCTTCTATCGAGCTCGCGTGCGCCAGATTGAAGCCTTCTCGCCGCAGCCATCTCTCACCGCCGAACGCTTTACTGGGCTTTGCGGCCAGCCCGAGCAAATCTCAACCTCGGGCAACGTCGTTGAATTGGATTACCAGAAGGCGCAGATCCGCGTCCGCCTCATCGATCAAACTTACGGATGGGCCTTCGACCGAAGGAGCGGAGGCCTGATCGCCCCAGCCCAATCGCTCCGGTGCTGGAAAATCCGTTAGCCAATCCGTTCTCGCCTAGCCGGGCAAATCCGACCGTGGAGGCAGCAACCCGGAACAGACAAATGCCCGGAAAATGTTTCTCTAGAACAAGTAAATCAGGTTGACTGCTGTCGTGAACTGTCGCGTGGTATAGCTGGTTCCTTTTTGGAAGGTCGGATGGTCGGAGAGATCCTGGCGAAATTCTCCACGCGTCACCCACTTGCCGTCGAAATGATGCAGTGCAGAGGAAATTTGTGAGAGCTTCGCAGGCAACACATACTCCGGGGTGAGCGTGAATCCTCGAAGCGTTTGAGTCGTCCCAGTGCGGCTGCCGCCATCGTCGCCGAAGATCTCGCCGCGGAAGGCAACGGAAAATTCCTTGGTGAGATTGTATTTGGCATATCCAGTGAAGCCTTTCCAGATCGCGTCGCTACCGTCGGCAGAGGCATGGTCCTCATCGGCGTAGAGGCTGTCGAAGGCGACAGCAAAGCGGGGCAGCACCTTCCATGAGCCGGTAATTTCATACACGCTGCGCTGATCGTGATCGTTGTGCGGACGCTCGGGACCGTGAAGGAAATTAAAGGTTAAGGTGGTGTTCTTTGAGGTGACCGCGGCCAGTTGTCCACCTACCGTTACGCCTCCATTGAGGCGGGTCACCGCATCACACCCATTCGTGATAAGCAAAGCCGATGAAACGCGACTGTTGAAGCTGTAACTGGCCTTGATGCCGGTATGCGTGAAAGGAACACCATAGCCAAAGATGAATCCGCGGCTGAAGTTATCGTTATATCCGTCGTATCCGCCAATGACCTCATAGCCGAGGTGAGTGACAAATTTTCCAAGATCGAAGCGAAGTCCCTTGCCGGCGGGCGCGACATAGCTGACGTAGGCTTCGGGAATATCGAAGTGATGGGCGATGCCGCTCGATTTATCGCGGAACATCCCGTAGGCCGCGGTGATCTCCGGCACGCCCGAGCCGGCAATCATGTTGTAGCGAAATCCGTAGCGGCTGACCTCGCCAACCGCATGCTGAACGACAATCTGCGCGACATCGAGTTGCGGGTCCGTGTTGAAGTCAAAGACGCGAAATTGATTGAGGTGGTCCGCAGGGTCGTTGGTGTTGTAGGTGTAGGAAAGCGACATGAAGCCGTCGGTGGTGATTTCTCTCCACCAGGCTTTGTTTTGGGGACCATTGTTGGGAGCGGAAGGATCCGCAGCCGAGCTGGCTTGCGCGAGCAGGACCAGGGGTGATGCGAACATCACCCCCAGGATGACTACTTTCAGGCCTCGGGAAAGCATTTCTCGCCGGCCAATCATGCGGTTGCCAATCAGTGACCTGCGTGGACCAAGTCCTCTTCCGTGAGCTGCTCGTAGGCATGTTCGCCATGGAGCGACTCGTCGAGGCCAATCTCTTCGGACGACTCGGAGACCTTCACTGTGGTGAAAGCATCAATAATGCGCAACATGGCATAGGTGAAAACAAACGCCCATACCGATGAAAACACTACAGCGGTGACCTGCTTGAGCAGGAAGATTGGGTCGCCATAGAGCAGACCATTTGCACCATCGGGGTTGAATTGCTTGTTGGCGAAAACGCCCAGGAGGATGATTCCGAGGAAGCCTCCGACGCCGTGTACACCCCAGACGTCGAGAGCGTCGTCCCAATGCAGCTTGTTCTTCATTTCGACCGCGTAGTAGCAGACCACGCCGGAGACGATGCCGATGATGACCGCTGTGCTGGGCGAGACAAATCCCGCAGCAGGAGTAACCGTGGCTAGTCCTGCGACGGCGCCGGTGAGCAGGCCCAGGAATTTCGGCTTCTTCTCATTCAGCCACGCGACGAGCAGCCAAGCTACGGCGGCAAAAGAAGCGGCGACGTCGGTGTTGAGGAAGGCGGTCGCGGTGACGGAATCAACGCGCATTTCACTGCCGGCGTTGAAGCCGTACCATCCGAACCAGAGCAGTCCGGTTCCGAGGGCAACGAGCGGAATGCTGTGCGGCCCGCGATCTGCGACGCGGCGCTTGCCGACGTAAATGACCGAGGCGAGAGCCGCGATGCCAGCGATGTTATGGACGACGATACCGCCGGCAAAATCCTTCACTCCCCACTGTTGCAGGAATCCGCCGCCCCACACCATATGGACAAACGGGAAATAAACGAATGTCAGCCAGCCCGTGAGGAAGAGCATGTAGGCTTTGAAGGTGACGCGGTTGGTGAATGCTCCCGAAATCAGGGCCGGAGTGATGATGGCGAACATCATCTGATAGGCAATGAAGACGAATGCGGGAATCGTGTCGTTGGGAGACGGCGTGCTGAGATTGACGCCTCGAAGCAACGCCATATGGAAGTTGCCGATAACGCCGTGCCAGTCTCCGCTGAAGCACAGAGAATAGCCATAGAGATACCAGATGACGGTAGTCCAGCCCATCGAGACGAAGCTCTGAATCATGATGGCCAGAACGTTTTTGCGGCCCACAAGACCGCCGTAAAAGAAGGCAAGGCCTGGGGTCATGAGCATGACCAGGCTGGTGCACAAGATCATGAAACCGGTGTTGCCGGTATCGAGGTGGAGCATGCGGTCCTCCAACGGAGATGTGAAAAGAAGTAGCTCGCGGATGGCGAGTGGGGGTCCGGAAAGCACAAACTGACCGCGCAGGTGGAGGGCCCTCAGACCCAGATGCGCGGGAAGAGCTATTACAAAGAGAGGCTGGACTTGTCAGTGAGGAAACGCAGTGCGGTATGTCACATGAGAGGGTGATACAGGTGCCTCGCCCTCTGCTTCGCAGAGGATCGTTGGCTCGCATACGTTACAGTGCCCATAGCTGCCGGAAACGGGAGTGAGTACCGCGTGTAGTTGCGGCGGCATCGTAGCAGGAATCAATCGGCAGCATTTGAAAGTTCTCCGCCGTTTGATGCCCGTCCTTGGGATTGATAAACTCAATTAGGCGCGCGCCCGTAGCTCAGCTGGATAGAGCGGCAGCCTCCGGAGCTGTAGGTCGGGAGTTCGAATCTCTCCGGGCGCGCCAGTTTGTACCGATTTTCTCAATCTCTAAATTCTCGAAGAACAAGCATTCTCTGAGGGTAACCACCGCGGTATTCCCTCCGTCACCCCTTGCAGCTGAATTCTTCGCCCCATCCTGCCGATAACCCTTCATGGATATTTCTGCCATTGCCCTGCAAGGCCTCCAGCAAGCTGACGCTCAACTTCAAACCGCGGCTGTCCAGATTGCGTCCGCGTCAGCCGTAACTCCTGACGGGACCGGCATCGACACGGTGACCCTAAGCGCCGAAATGGTCGCGCTTATGTCCGCAAAAAATCAGGTGGCGATCAACGCGGAGGTGATGAAGACTGCCGACGAATTGCAACAGACAACCCTCGATGTAATGGCCTGAACCCCTTTTACCCGTCCGCTACGACGACCACCCAAAGAACAGCATGATCACCCCAAACGTATCGATGAACCCGTGCGCCAGCACGCACATCCACAAATTTCCTTCCGACAATACGTAAGCCGACGCCAGAATCAATCCCGCCATGCCGGAATCGATGATTCCTGCCGGACCCTTGTAATAGTGCCCGTAGCCGAAGAGTACGGCCACAATCGACACTGCCGCCCACCACGCAGTCTTCGATCTCCCCCCCGCATCCGCTGCCCGCCGCAGAAGATATCCGCGGTAGCTGATCTCCTCCCCGAACGCGGCAAACGTCCAAACGATTCCCAGCCACTCAAGCGCCGTCTTCCAGGGGCCTGCGATTTCGTTCATCCCCTTCGGCGCAACCGCCGGCGGCCAGAAGTGCGCAGTAAGAGGATCGACAACCAAGGCGCCCAGCAGAATCCGTAGCGCCGCCACCACAATCGCCCACAAAACGGTTCTCTTCCACGACGCAGGCCACCAAAACCCCAGCGCCCGCCACGATCCGTCGCGCACCCGCGCCGACAAGAGCCCCAGCCCCGTCAGGATCGGTACTTCATTGGGAATGACATGCAAGACGTTATGCCCAATCACGACGCCGGCTCCAACAACTAGCTCGACAAATGACAGCCCGCGCTGCGCCGGTGACAGCTGCCGCTCCAGAAATGATTGCGAGGCATCGTCCCGAGAGATGGGAATTTGTGAGGCCATAGCTATGTTCATATCGCTCTCGCTCATGGCGCTCACTGCCCACCCACGTCCAGAGTTCGCCGAAACTCTCGTACGCACCAAAGCACAATCTGCGTCGTCAGAAAGCACAACCCGCCGCCAAGCAGCAGCCCCATCGGCAGCATCCACCAGCCAAGTAATTCCCGTCCGCCCGCTGGCACGCTGCCAAACCCCAGCCGTAGCGAGTAAACATCGCCCGCCAGCCTCCACAGTCCCGCAGTCCGCGGGTGCATCGGCTTCAGAAATCCGGCCAGCATGAAAGATCCGCCCAGAAAATATCCGAGCAGGCCTCCAGCCAGGACAAGGGCGCCGGCAGCGCTCATGCTTGCCCAATGTGCGAGGCCACGGATGAGGAGAACCGGCGACCGCCTTTTCTCCGCTCGCGCCAGCAAATCGTCCGCGAGATACTGCGCAGCCAGTTCCTCCGGACTGCCCAGCATGCCCAATATGCTTTCGACTGCCTTCGTTCCCGCGTGTCCCTGCCGCGCACTCTTCTCCAGAATGTGGCCGCGAAGTTCTACGACGATGTCGAGCACCTTTTCTGCGCTCAAGCCTGCCAGGCCCCGGCGCAGCCTAGCGAGATAGGCGTCGATCCTCTGATCCCTCGCTGTCTGATCCTTTAAAATCTCGGCGCCACTTGCCAGCTTCATCTCACTTCTCCTTCCCCGCCCTTTCATTCGTCAGCGGGGTCAGCAGCTTGGTCATACTCGCGGAGAATTCGTGCCACACCCGCGACATCGCCAGCGACCACTGCTTACCCGCCTCTGTCAAACGGTAATACTTTCGCGGATGTCCGCCGTCCGATTCGACCCACTCCGAATCAACCAGCTTGAGAGATTTGAGCCGGCTCAGCAGCGGATAAACCGTCCCCTCAGAAACAATCAGCTCCGAGTCGCTCTCGAGTCGTCGTAATATCTCGAGCCCGTACAGCCGTCCGTCCCAGAGCGAAGCAAGAATCGCGAGTTCAAGGCTTCCCTTGCGCAGTTGCACCTCCCACTTCTCAGCCCCATCACGGACGGCTGAGCCGGGAGACGGCTCACCTCGAAGTAGAGTGCCGCGGCTTGGATCTTCAATCACCGCCAATACTATGTATTACAAGGTATCGTGCAGTCAATAGCAATTCGGACAGAGCTTTGTGTTTTCCCATGCACTCGGAGAAAAATGAAAGGAAGGAATCGTTGCAGCACCGGAGCTCGGTAGGACTAACTACCAACTATCAACTGGAAGCTCGCAACTACAACTCACCATCTCAGCCCAAACGTAATCGGCCAAACCGAAAAATCCGAATCGCTGAAATATGCCTTGTGAATCCGGAACTCTCCATAGATCTTGGCGCGGTGAAAGCGAGTGAGGCTATAAGTCAGGCCGCCGCCAAAGTTATAGCCACCCGCGACCTTGCTGAACGAGCCGAGTGATTGGGTTGGGGACGCCGGTACGCGCCCGTTGAAACAGTAAATGTCCCACCAGCGCCAGGAAGGCTGACATAGCGTATTAGCCGCCAAAGGTCCTGTGCTCGAGTAGGTATTGCGGTCGAAAAAATCAGCTCCAAGAATTCCATAAAAACCGTATCGTCCTACGTGATAAGGAGGCCTGATAAGCCCATTTATCGAAACCACGTTCAGCGATCCGTCCGCGCTACCGAGGCTCTCGCCGCGAGCCACGCTTGGCCGGAAAGACATGTTGTAGTACATGTACTCGGCGTCCACGCCTACCCAGCGATTAAAGTTCCATCCCGCCCCGCCCACCCCCGCGAACGAATTCCCGACAAACGCACCCATGTCACCGCGTCCGATGCCAAACGAACCTCCGGCGTTGAAGTTGAAGCGAGGGAAATTACGTTTTTCTTCCGTTTGCGCGCCTGCCAACCCAGCCATGCAGCCAATTAAAATCACACAAAATAGCGTACGACTCCAGCGATTCCGCAATCTGCGTCTCCTATGACCGATTCAATTGTATCGAAGTAATTCTCGATATTAAGATGCGGGGCACGCCGACTTCAACTGTGCTCTTTTTTCGCCGCTATTGGCCTGCCGCCTCGGGCTCCCGCAGCATCTTGCGCGACGAGGTAGTGTGGGAGAGTTTGTGGTAAACCACCGGCCAGTACTCGCGCAACAAGTTTCCCCCCGCTTGTGCCGCAATGTCGATGCCGTAACGCATAAACGTGTCGCCGACCGTGCGGTTGCGGTCCGGCCAATAGACGTTCGCCAGTCCCTCGGCGAGCAGCGGCCCAGTGAGCCCGGGTAGGTCCACAACTTCGCCCCCGGAATCGCGGTGCGTTATGAAGATCCGCTTCAGCGAGTGTCCCACTGCCTGGCCGAAACTTGGATTGCGATCCGGAAAAAATCGGGGATCATAATGCATGGCCGAAGACAGCAGAAAAGTCCCGAAGAACTCGGCCGACGCATTCCGCGCCATCCCCGAACCGAAGCGCTTCCCATAAGCGTCCCAGCCCTGGCCAAAGCCTGTGGGCGAGTTATCGGCCTGCGAAATCGCCGAACCGATGCCTACGTAAAGAATGGTGTGTACGGAGATGCTGTTGTCGACAAACAATTCGAATTTCTGGCTAGGGCTCAACGGCTCATTGCTGGCTGCGATGTCGGGAAAGATGATCGATTTCTCGTCAAGCAGCGTCACCGCCCCCGCCGGTTTTGTCACCATGGCGCTTCCGCCCGAGGACTTCTGCGTGCCCTGATCCTGTGGCTTGGAAGCATCGGTCGTCTGCGCGATGGCCATCGCGGCAAACAGCAACACGGTTGCGATCGCGGCGAGCGAGCGATCAAAGGAAAACTGCGCACGGTCTGCGGCAAGACCCCGCAAGACGCTATCGAGCACACCCCGGCGTTTAGGCATCGCGAGATATTACCGAATCCGAAGCAGGACGGCAATCACTTTGCTAAAACGATAGCCGGAAAGCCCAAAATCCAAACCTGAGGCTACGCGGAGAAAAACCTACCGCTGCTGAATCGACTCCAGATATTTCACCAGGCTGTTAATTCTCACCTGCGCGCTGTCCCGCTTCCCGTGCGCCATTTCGCGGAACACCGGTCCCCAGATCGGCATTTCGCTCGATCCATGCGAGGGCTTGCCGAACTCCCCATCGATCGCTTCCCGCACCCGCATCTCCGGGTAGAGCCCATGATTATTTTTCAGCAATTCCGTCAGGTCGGGAGGCGGAACTTTCAACTGCGGCGAGAACGGCCCTCCACCTTTCCCGTCAGCCCCGTGACACAAGGCACAGTACGCGCCATAAAGTTGCTTGCCCGAAGTAGGATCGACGGATTGCTGGTTCGCCGCTGGATTGCCAGGCGACAGCCCCGAACCCGTTTGTCCTCCGGCCACGGACACGCTCAACGCGCCAATCAACGCGCTCACCAGCAGGAAGGTCAACCAATCTCTCGCCGTTGCACTCATGGCAGTCTCCTCTCCCCGGTCCAGTCAAAGTCGCATTACCGGAATTTTGCGACCGCAAATTTCAAATGGCTGTGACCGTTCCTACGCCGTGATGTGACGCCAGGACAGTAAACCTGTGAAACTCTGTGTACCCTGTGGTTTTCGATCGGTCAAAGCGAGCAGATCATGCCGAACCAACCCGCCCGGACCGCAAATCTTCCGCCGCCCACACCAAATCCTCCGGCCGCCCAAGGTCGCGCCAGTAAGCCCCATCGGCGCGGAATCCCATGATTCGCTCACCCGCGCCCGTAAGCCGCAAATACGAGGTAATAATCGAAAACGCGCCGTCCTCGGCAAGCATGTTAAAAAGCCGTGGCGATATGATGTGTATCCCCGCAAACGCCAAGGGCACAGCCATCCGTGACGCCCGCACCACCTCCGCCGTCGCCACCTCTCCGATGCGCCTCCCGCACAGCATCATCTCCTCGTCGAATAGCAGGTATCGCGACGTCTTTCTCTCCTGGACCGCCAGCGTCGCCAGCGCCCTGCGCGCACGATGCGTCTCCGCCATCTTCACCAGGTCGATCGTGCTCAACACATCGACGTTATGCACAAGAATCGGCTCCTCCGCCTGCGCATCGCGAAGAAAAAACTCCGCCGCTTTCTTCAGTCCGCCGCCTGTGTCAAGCAGCACATCGTCTTCGCGCGAAATCGCAATCCGCATCCCGAAATAATCGTGCGCTTTCAGATAGTTCTTCACCTTATCCGCAAAATGATGGACATTGATCACCACCTCGCGCACGCCAAACTCGTGCAGCCGGGCCAGCGCGATCTCAAGCAGGGTGCGGCCGTTGATCTCCACCAGCGCCTTCGGACGGTCATTCGTCAGCGGACGCAGCCGCGTCCCCAGTCCCGCCGCAAAAATCATCGCCTTCACGATTGCGGCCTCTCCAGCTCACGATGATGCAGAATCACCTCAACCCCATCGCTCCCGCGCAGATGCTTCGCCAACTGTTCCGCCAGATACACAGACCGATGCTGTCCGCCGGTGCACCCAAACGACACCATCAGATTCTGAAACCCCCGGCTTTGATAATTGCCCACGCTCTGGTCAACCAGCGCGACCACGTTCGCCAGAAACTGCCGCACGCTATCCTGCTGCTCGAGATACTCGATCACCGGCGCATCGCGGCCAGTCAATGCCTTGAACCGGTCCTCCCGCCCGGGATTTGGCAAACTGCGCCCGTCAAAAATAAATCCGCCGCCGTTCCCCGTTTCATCCACAGGCAACCCGCGATGAAACGAAAAACTCCCCAGCCGCACGGTCAGCCTACTCGCCGCCGACGCCACGCCCTGCAACTTCTCCGACGCGACCATCCTCTTGAATGCTTCCATCAGCGTCGGCAATGCCACCGGCAGCTCGGCATTGTGCAGCAACCAGCGAATATTTCTCAGCGCATAAGGCACACTCTGCAAAAAATGCGTCTTGCGCTCGTAAAACCCGCGGAACCCATACGCCCCCAATGCTTGCATGATACGTACATAAACGTACGCATAGTAGTGGTGCATGAAGGTGACGCGAGCCGCATCTGTCGCCGCCGCGCCCGCGGCCCCAAGCACTTCCGTCAGGCTGTCGAGATAGCGCTCAAGCAACTCCACCCGTAAATCCGGGGGCAGGTCCGCCTTCGCGTCATAGAGCAGCGACGCAATGTCATATTGCAGGGCGCCTTTGCGACCGCCCTGATAATCGAGGAAAAAAGGCTCGCCATCGCACAGCATGACGTTGCGCGACTGGAAATCGCGATAAAGAAAGTACTCGCGGTTCGCGCTCAGAAGAAACTTCGTAAGCCGGCTGAAGTCGTCCTCCAGAGCCTGCTCGTTGAAAGGCACTCCCGCCAGCCGCAGGAAGTAGTACTTGAAGTAATTCAGGTCCCACGCGATCGACTGTCGGTCGAAGCTCGCCCGCGGATAGCAAACCTTGTAATTCAGGTCCCGCCCCGCCTCCACCTGAAACCGTGGCAACCAGGCAACAACTTTTCGATATGCCTCGACTGCCGGCGCCGCAATCGTCACCCCCGACCGCTCTTGCGACAAGAATTCAAACAATGTGGTGTCACCAAGATCCTGTTCGAGGTAAGCGCCTTGGCTCAGATCTTCCGCATAGATCTCCGGCACCGGCAAACCGTGCCGCCGGAAGTGCCGCGAAAATTCCAGGAAAGCAACATTCTCTTCCCGCACTCCGTAGAGAATTCCGATGGCGCGCACCCGTTCCCCGCCGCGTTCGCCCGCCAGCCGCACAATCCTGCGTCCGGACGCGCTCAATTGTCCTTGCACCGGCTGCACGACCGATGGCGCAATGCCAAAGTGTTCTTCAAATAATTTCTGGAGAACTTCCATCGCTGTGATGGTAGTCGATGAATGCAGCGCTTGACTACCAAAGGCCACCACGCGGTCGAGGACAGAGCCCTCCGTGAAACTCCGTGCCCTCCGTGGTTATAGCTTTTTGCAGGAATCGAAATCTACGGAACGAGCAACTCAGTCAACCGGTGAGTCAAAACCAAAGTAGCACCGTAGTGAGTAGCGACTGTAAAGGTCAAGACAAGCAGAAGAGAAACCACCCAGGGCCAGGCAAACAAGCGACTGCCGGAAGCCCGCCAAGCCAACAACCGTTCCACGCGCGTAGTAATCGACAATGACCCGCACGCCAACCCGCTCGCCAAAGCCGGCTCAGCAACTTGCTTCGAAGACCGCGAGAGCTTAATCAACGCTGCCGCGAGGTCCAATGCCTCACGCCGGTTTCCAACAGCCGCATCATCGGCCGCCAGCTCCGCCGCTTCCCGCCAGGCTTTCTCCAGCCCATTCATCCCCGGAAAGGGCGTCGCGCTGATCAGAATTTTCTTTAGGTTATCCCAAGACCGCCGATGTCCCAACTCGTGCCGGATCGCCACCTGCAACTCGTCCTCGCTGAGCGCAGCCACCGCCGCATCCGAAATCATCACTCGCGGCTTGCGCAGCCCAACCAAAACCAGCGCCGGCGCTCCCGCGGACGCAAGCAAGGCGGGCTCAGCGTCCCCTACCCGCGGGGATTCCCTGTGTCCCGGAAAAGCTGTCTTCGCCGCCGTCTCCCAACTCTTCACCGCGTACGTCGTTCGCAAATGGTCCCGGAAAAATCGCGCGACCCCAACACCCAGGATCACCACCGCGCATCCCGCCAGTACAAACGTTCCCCCATCCTCGTCCAGCGAGCGCCGTTCCATCATCCAGAATGACGGAAATGTAAAGAACAAGCTAACGGTAAGCGAAACCGCAAAAGAGAAGATGCGCAATCCAAACAGCGCTCCCGCAGACTTTCCCGAGCGCTTTCCGGTCCACCGCTCGGCGGCGCGCCAGGCCAAAATCACTCCCACCGACAAGGCACAATACAACACCGCGAAAAACGCCAGCGAAACCAGCAGGCCACGCGCCGCAAACGTCACTTCTCTTCTCCCTTTTTAATGCGCAACTCAGCGCGCTGACGCTCAACCAGCGCCTGCAACTGGTCCAGCAACTTCTCGTCGTGCGCGCCCACAGCCTCGACGAAATAAGAAAGATGTAGCGGCGCATCCTCCGACTTCAGCAAATGCTCCATGCCGCGCAAAGCCGTCTTCCGCTCAAGCTCTTCCGGGCTGAACCGCGCTGAGTAGCGAAACGCCTTCCCTTCCTGCACGCGTTCCAGCAGCCCTTTGCGATGCAGCCGATCCATCGTGGTCAGAATTGTGCTGTAGGTTTGCCATATCTTCCGGTCCTGGATCACTTCGCGCACCGTCGCAGTGCCAAGCTTCCACACGGCTTGATGTATTTGCCGTTCAAGCGGTCCAAGTGGCGCCGCCAGGAGATTGTCGAAGATGCAATCGAGCGAGTCCATTCCCTTGGTCTAATTCTGAAAAATGAAACTGTAAGGCGTACCGAAAGACGGAGTCAATGTGTGAATCGCATTTTTCACACAATAATCATCTTCGACCACTACTCCGCTATCTCATTGTCCTAAAACGGCAACATCTTACCAGCGATAGGAGGCTTTTCACCCGCCATTCACCGAAATGTGACATACGATTATCACTCGCACGCCACCATTGTCCTTCTTCGAACCCTAATTTGGAATGGCCTTAATCTCGCGTGTCGAAGCACGCGTCGTCAGGAAAAAAGATGATGAGAACGAATTACTCCCCTTTTATCTTCTCCACACAGCCAGCTACGCAGCGTCTACGCCAATCTTTGGCCATCCTGCGTTCAGGTCGTCTATTGATCGCATTCAGTGTCCTTCTTTGCCTGGTCTCTTCAAGTCCGGCGCAACTGGCAGGCACCGGGTTGACCGGAACGGTCTTCGATTCCAGTGGACGCGTAATGCCCGGCGTGCAAGTCTCGGCTGTCCAAGACTCCACCGGCCTTCGCCGGGAAACCCTTTCTTCAGGCCAGGGAACCTACGACATCCCCGAATTGCCCGTCGGCGTCTACACCGTCAGCTTCAGCCAGTCGGGCTTTGAAACTCTAAGCTTCAAGAGCGTGGTGCAAAGCCTGGGCAAAACCCGAACCTTGAATGCGACGCTGAAAACTGCGGGAACGAAAGAGAAGTTGGAAGTCGTGGCGCCCGCGCAGTCGCTTGATCAGACTACAGACGCCCTGGGCACGGATATTGAACGCATCCAGGTTGAGCAGCTTCCCTTGGATGGCCGCGATTGGGCTACGCTGAGCACGTTGATCCCGGGCGCGGTCGACGGCGCGGGCGGACCCGGCGCAGGCAACCAGCGTTCGATTCGCTATGTCGGCAGAGGCCGCGACGATAACAACTACACCTACGACGGCATCGATGCCACCTACGTAATTAATCAATCCCAACTCTATTACGTCCGGCTCGCGATTCCGCTCGATACCATCAACGAAGCCAGCGTTCAGCCCATGCTGGCTACCGCACAGACGGGCGAGACCGCGGGGGCCCAGTTAATTCTTGCTTCGCCTACGGGCACCAACCGTTTTCACGGCAACGCCTACGAATTCCTGCGCAACAATATTTTCGATGCCACCGATCCGATCGATGCCCTGAATCGAACCCACGAACCGCCTTTCCGCTTGAATCAGTTCGGCGCATCTTTCGGCGGGCCCATCCGGCACGACAAGACGTTTTTCTTTCTCGCCTACGAAGGCTATCGTCAACGCCTCGGTCAGACTCTTACGGGTTTTGTGCCTAGCCCTGATTTCAGCGCCGCAGTGTTGGCGCAGTCGCCAGCGCTTGCCCCGGTCATCGATGCCTATCCCATCGGGCAAAACCCAACCAGCAATCCAGATGTTTACCAATTCGTGGGGCAAGGCAAACAATTCGGCCAGGAAGACTCGGGGATGTTTCGCCTCGATCATCGCTTCACCCCCGCGACCAATCTTTTTGTGCGCGCCAACCTGGACGAAGCCCACTACCTCATTCCCTATTCGCCGAGTTCAGGCCAATACCTCAATGAACAAGAGGAACTCTCCTCCAAGCCCGTCAACAGCGTCATCGCGCTGACTCACGTCTTTTCTCCAACCCTCCTCAACGAGAGCAAGTTCGGCTTCAATCGTGGGACCACCAATACGACATACCTTAATGAGACCGGCACTCTCTACGCCATCTCTGTAACCGGCCTCACGACTCTGAATAACGGCCGCATCAGCACCGGCGTAGGCAACACGTTTGCCGGAATCGACGATTTTACCTGGGTCAAGGGGAAACATGTCATCAAGGCCGGAGTCGAAGTTCGCCGCGTCCAAATGAACCAGGGCGGCAGCGCCTATGGCACGGTCAGTTTTAATTCATTTTCCAGCTTTCAAGGCAATGCGCCCTACAAGGCCAGCATTACCGGCGAGTACCCGGTCAACGGTCTGCGCAAGACGGATATTTTCGCTTACATCCAGGACGAATTTAAGGTGAGCCCGAATTTCACCATGAACCTAGGGTTACGCTACATCCGCTTCGGCATCTTTAATGAAGTACTGGGCCGCGGCAATCCCTTCGACTTCGCCACGTGCGGCCCCGCCGGGTATTGCGGCGTAGGCGCCAGCTTCGGCCCCTCCAACAACCATGACTTCGATCCCCGGATCGCCTTTGCTTGGTCTCCGGAAGCTTTGCATGCAAAGACCGTCATCCGCGCCGGCTTCGGAATTTATCACGAGGATGGTCAGTTGGATGATCAGAACATCCCCGATAAGAACGAGGTGTTGAGTTTTTCCTTGAATCCGACAAATTGCCCGGGATTAAGCTACCCCCTCGCCCTAGGCCCCGATGGCAATCCTGCCTGCGGCGTGACCGGCACGAATTCACCTAGCGCCGAGCAGCGTGATCGCAAGGATACGTATTCGACTCAGTGGGGCCTTTCGATCCAGCAGGAACTGCCCAGCAATTTCCTCGCAACGGTCGCCTATGTCGGCAGCAAAGGCACCCACCTGCTCGGAGAATCCTATGTGAACGTTATCGACCCGCTGACCGGTCAGCGCCCTTACCCCGCCTTCTCTCAGGTCGCCTGGCGAGGTACGGTCTTCGACAGCCAGTATGAGGCCCTATCGGCCTCGCTCAAGCATTCCTTCTCCCGCGGATTGCTGGTCTCGGCAAACTACACCTGGGCGCACGAGATCGACGACGATTCCAACGGAAGCGGCGACGGCGACTCCATTACTCCGCAGAACGTTTCCTGCGTGCCCTACGGAGCGCCGCAATGCGGAGAGCGCGCCAGCGGCGCCTTCGATGCTCGCCATGTGTTCAATGCGAACGTCGTCTACGACCTTCCTTTTGGTCCGGGCAAAACATTCCTCAATGAGCCGGGAGTGGCACGCACCGTATTGGGATCGTGGTCGCTCAGTTCCATCTTCGTCGCCCGTACCGGCTTCCCCGTCAACATCACGGCGAGCACGACTGGTCCAGACGGAAACACCAGTAGTCAGCGTCCGAACCTCGTTCCCGGTCAACCCTTGTATCTGGCTGGCGGAGCTTTCAACCCAGCAGCATTCGTCCCCGTGCCTGGAGAATTCGGCGATGTTCCCCGCAATTTCCTGCGCGGCCCAGGGGCTTGGCAAATGGACCTGGGGCTTTCAAAACGCCTTCCGGTTACCGAACAGTTCCAGCTTCAGTTCCGGGCCGAAGCGTTCAATATTTTCAACCATGCGCTGTATGCCCTCCCGGACGGCCTTTGGGGGGCGTCAGACTTCGGCCAGATATATTTGCCTCTGAACACGACGCCGGTTGGAATGGGTACACCGCGGCAGCTCCAATTCATGCTGAAGATGAGCTTTTAGGAATCTCGGAAGCGACGGTCACCAAAAACAAAAAGGAGGCGCATTTCCTCTGTGCGCCTCCGTGATCTCAGTGGTTAAAGGACTGCCGTGAGCTAAAGCAACTAGTATGCAGCTAAGCTGCGTGGTTTCGATTCGCCGTCTGGACCACCGTTGATGGCAGCCGCACCACCCTCACCTCTGGATTTTTCCGGCTTTTGACCTGAACCGCGATTCCCTCCGCCTCAAAAAACGGCTCGGAAACCACTTCCAACTCTTCTCCATAAAGCCGGATCCGGCCGGATGTGGTGTATCCCAGTTTCTTCACCCGGGAGCAAATTTCGTCAACTGCCTGCGTGCCAATAACGTTATTAAGAATGCTCATACGGGTCCTATTATACGCCTCGAGCGAAAGGAACCATATCTCGTATACTATTGATTACACATGGCATAGTGTACCTCGACCTTGGGCTAGACCATTCTTGGAGTGCCCCTTGATCCAAACAGAAGGGCCTAGATCCGGCTCTTGCCGCCCGCAACCTGTGCGTGTCCGAGCGCGGCCACCAGAGAAACGCCACCGATCACATTCCCCAAGAGAGTCGGCAGCAGGAACTGAGAAAGGTAAACCTTCGAGGAGGTAACACCCGACGCGACAAGAAAGAGCACCGTCGTAGATCCCGCGATGACGTGGCTGAATGCCCCAATCCCAATCAGGTAAGTGATGATGATGATAATTCCCACGCGCGCCGACTCGGCCGCGGGCAGCAGCCATACCATCAGCGCAATCAGCCATCCCGCAAAGATCGCTTTCACCATCACGACGCCAAACCTCATCCCTAGGTGCGCCGAACCGATCTCCGTTAGGCACTGTCGCGTGTGGGCGTCAAAAATTGGAGCCTTCGCAATGCACAGGGCGAATAGGAACGTCCCAAGCAGATTCGCCGTCAGCACCACACCCCACAAACGCAGCATGCAGAGAAACGTCTTCCAGTCTTTGCGCACCAGGAGCGGCAGCACCACGGTCAGTGTGTTCTCGGTGAAAAGTTGCTGTCGCCCAAGCACGACAACGAGAAAGCCAACCGAGTAACCCGCCCGCGATATCAGCAATCGCCACGGATGATCCGGCAAGCGCGACTCGAGCAACGCCTCCGAAATAAAGGAAAAGCCATCGAGAGTCCCGCCGCAAACGCCGACCATGCAAGAGCCGCGACCGGACGAGAAAGTTCTTCCTCACCCTCCCGCCGGATGGTCTCATAAACCACGTTGGCTCCGATCGCCACCCGCTCCTCGACCTGCTTCTTTTCCGCGCGGGTAGAAATGGTTGTAACCTCGGCTGGCGCTGGCTCGATCTTGGGCTGTTTCTTTATCATGTGAGTCGACATAGACAGCGGGCTCGGGTCGAGTGTGAAACCTGGGAAGCTACCCGCCAATCGGGCCAAGCCGCATATTCTTAAACAAGATCGGGTAGGAACTCCGGGGCAAACCGCCAATCGTCAATATGGCCTTGTACATACATGGATCGAAATGACAAAAAAGAATGCGGAAGTTGTCCGTTGCCGATGGGCGTCGAATCCGCTCTCGATTCGTTATCACGACAAAGAGTGGGGAGCTCCCCAGCATAAAGATCGAGTGCTATTCGAGTTTTTGATCCTTGAAGGAGCGCAAGCCGGCCTCAGCTGGGACACGATCCTGCGCAAACGTGGCAACTACCGCAGCGCTTTCGACACTTTCGATCCGGCGAAAGTGGCTCGCTATAACGGTCGGAAGGTTCGGTCCCTGCTGGCTGACGAGGGGATCATCCGCAACCGTCTGAAGATCCAATCCGCAATCTCGAATGCCAGGGCGTTCCTGGCAGTGCAGAGAGAGTTCGGCACGTTCGACCGCTACATCTGGCAGTTCGTCGGAGGCGCGCCCAAAGTGAATGCGTGGAGGCTGGGCGGGAGTATTCCTGCCCGCACGCCAGAATCGGACGCAATGAGCAAGGACTTAAAGAAGCGCTCTTTTAAGTTCGTCGGCTCGACTATCTGCTACGCCTTCATGCAGGCAACCGGCATGGTGAACGATCACGTCGTGGAGTGCTTTCGGTATAGCAGCTCCGAGCTATGAGCTACTAGTTTCGAGCTTTTGATCTCATTGCGCGCACCTCAGTCTCGTCCCTGGTTCCCGGTTCTCAGTAAGGGCCTCCTGAAAAAGCGCCTTGCCTGGTTACCGGTGGTATCTAGGCAGGGGATTGCCCGGCTTGCATACTGAAACGTTTGGACACCCGGACGGGCTATACAGCGATGCGGAAGACGATCGGGAAGCTATTTCATCTGGCGCTTGGCATTTTTTTGTTGGCACTCGCTCTGTTCTCATTCCGGGTGCTTGGCGGAATCGGCAAGGCGTGGTGGCAGCACGAGTCGGCGGTGAGCGCACAGCCAGCGGCCCAACCCAACTCGGATACCCTTCCTGACGGCAGCGGCCTGACGGTATACGGATTTCTCGCCGATACTCCGCCTTCGAAAAGTGATCGCGATCATACCCCGGGGGCGTACACCGGTCGTTCTTCTCCAATCGATCATGTTTCGACGGGAGCGCATGACGGGCGGACTGACCGCATGCAAGGACGACTGGCGATCAAGACGTATCAGACATTTCGATTTGAGATCCCGCCGCACACGGCGCATCCGGAGTTGACTGGCTACTTTCGCACTATAGACGCGGGACAGCAGTCAGGACGCGGATTTGCCGTGGAGGTGGCGCTCTTGAACGAGCAGGAGTTTCAGAAGTTCGGGCAGGAGGAAGAATGGAGAAGCATCTTTTCCGAGAGGCCTTCCACCCACGCCGATATCGAGTGGGCACTCGCGCCGACCTATGGAGAGGGCGCGCTTTATCACCTGGTCTTCCGCAATGCGTCGGGGAGGCCGGGAGTCGTTGTGCTGGATACTGACTTCAGGATGAAGGGGGAGTAATCCGCAGCGCGGAGGGCGCCTGGGCCACACAATCTGCATTACTTACTCGACTTGCGTTGCGCTGTTTCTCGAGATTCTTGACCGAGAGGGCGGGAGTCTTCATGTGGTCGGCGTCGAGCCACAGGAGCGGGTCGGGCACCGCGGTAGAGGCGCTCTCGATGTCCTCGATAAAGTCGTAGCGCGTGTCGCCATTGATGAAGCCGCCACCTGATCTAAACAACTGCGTCTCGGGCGGTCAGAGCACGAATCTCCTACCCTCATTTCCGCATCTAAAACCTTGACAGTACTTCACTCAAGTCCTATCATTGCAAGAAACGCAATGCATAGACAATTGATTCTATTGCACTTATTTTAAATAAAATAGGGATTTGAAAGGATTTCAGGAGGAAAGATATGAGCAAGATCATCGGAATTGACCTCGGGACCACCAATTCCTGCGTGGCTGTGATGGAGGGTGGCGAACCCAAGGTGATCCCCAACGAAGAAGGTGGCCGAACCACCCCTTCGGTGGTTGGCTTTACCAAGACCGGCGAACGGCTGGTGGGGCAGGTCGCCAAGCGGCAGGCCATTACCAATCCGGAAAACACGGTTTACTCGATCAAGCGTTTTATGGGACGACGCTATGACGAGGTCAGCGAAGAATTGAAGATGGTCCCTTACAAAGTTGAGCGCGATGGAGACCACGTCGCCGTAATCGCGCAGGGAAAGAAGTATTCTCCGCCCGAGATTTCGGCTCTGATTCTTCAGAAGCTGAAGAAGGCGGCGGAAGATTACCTCGGCGAAAAAGTCACCGAAGCGGTCATTACCGTGCCCGCCTACTTCAATGACGCGCAGCGTCAGGCCACCAAAGACGCAGGTAAGATCGCTGGGCTCGATGTGAAACGAATCATCAACGAGCCGACAGCGGCCGCGCTCGCCTATGGGCTCGACAAGGGCAAGGACGAGACGATTGCCGTTTACGATTTTGGCGGCGGCACGTTCGATATCTCGATTCTCGAAGTCGGCGAGGGCGTCATCGAGGTCAAGGCGACCAACGGCGACACGCACCTTGGCGGCGACAACATTGACCAGAAGCTGGTCGATTGGCTGATTGACGAGTTCAAGAAGGACGAAGGACTCGACCTGCGCGGCAAAGGCAATGAGATGGCGTTGCAGCGTCTGCGAGACGCGGCTGAGCGCGCCAAGATCGAGCTCTCCACCACCATGGAGACCGAGATCAATCTGCCGTTCATTACGGCGGACGCGTCCGGCCCGAAGCACCTCGTCAAGAAGCTGACGCGGGCGAAGTTCGAGTCGATGGTTGAGGACATCATCCAGCGCTCGGTTGGCCCGTGCCGGCAGTGCATGAAGGACGCGGGCGTCGATACCGGCAAAATCAACGAAGTGGTGCTGGTCGGCGGACAAACTCGTATGCCGCGCATTCAGGCGCTGGTGAAGGAGTTGTTCGGCAAGGAAGGCAACAAGAGCGTGAACCCGGATGAGGTCGTCGCGGTTGGCGCCTCGATTCAGGGCGGCGTGCTCAAGGGCGAGGTGAAGGACCTGCTGCTCTTGGACGTGACTCCGCTGACGTTGTCGATCGAAACGCTCGGCGGCGTAGCTACGCCGATGATTCCGCGGAACACAACGATTCCGACGAAGAAGACGGAGACGTTTTCGACGGCGGCGGATTCGCAGACTTCGGTTGAAGTGCACGTGCTCCAGGGCGAGCGCCCGATGGCGGCGCAGAACCGGACTTTGGGCAAGTTCCATTTGACGGGATTGCCTCCGGCTCCCCGCGGCGTGCCGCAAATCGAAGTGACGTTCGACATCGACGCGAACGGCATTTTGAACGTCACGGCGAAAGACAACGCCACGGGCAAGGATCAGAAGATCACGATCACGTCGTCTTCGGGTCTAAGCAAGGAAGAGGTCGAGCGCATGGCGAAGGAAGCCGACGCGCACTCGGCCGAGGACAAGGCGCAGCGCGACTCGATCGAGGCGAAGAACCAGCTCGACTCGATGGTCTACAACATCGAGAAGATGCTGAAGGAGCACGGCGACAAGATCTCGGGCTCCGAGCGTGGAGACGTGGAAAATGCGCTGGCCGATGCGAAGAAAGCCATCGAGTCGAACGACAAGGCGCAGATGGATTCGGCGCGCGAGAAGCTGACCGCAGCCTCGCACAAGCTGGCGGAGCAGATGTACAAGGCGACGCAGGCGCAGGGCGGGCAGCCGGGTGGACCTTCTTCTGGAGGAGCGGGAGCACCGGGCGCGGGTTCGGCCTCGGGCGACGGACAGGCTCAGCAGAAGAAAGACGAGGGCGTGATCGATGCTGAGTACGTCGACGTCGAGGACAAGAAGTAAGCGTGTGGCGCGGACACTCTTGTCCGCGCAGGGCTGAAATGCCAGCCGCACGATGGAGTAACGGGGGCGTGAAACACGCCCCCGAAGTTTTCTGGCACGATGCAGTTTTGTTTCGCTGGTTGCGGGTTTTTATTTCGATAGGCGACCGCAACACCGCGCTACTACACGCTCCGAAAAGTGTTTAAGCAAGTGGGTGAGGAAAGAGGACAAGAATTGAGATTCGAAATCAATGGTCAGATGTTTTTCGTGAACTTCGTTCCGGAAGAAGGACGGTGGTTTTGCTACGCGCCGACGCCGACTGGTTTGCAGAAAATTCCAGTATCGATGGATACGGCGCCGTTCGACGCCTCCTTTATGATTGCCGCCGACGAGCAGGCAAAAGAAGTACTGAATTAGAATGAGCTCTCAGCCGTCGGCCATCAGCTCTCAGTTTCGTGGTGCACACGCGGCTTAACTGATGGCTGACGGACGATAGCTGACAGCAAAAATGGCAACTCAAACCAAAGACTATTACGAAGCTCTTGGCGTAAAGAAGTCGGCCTCGGCCGATGACATCCGCAAGGCCTTCCGCAAGCTGGCGCGCAAGTACCATCCTGACGTTAATCCCGGAGACAAGACGGCGGAAGAGAAGTTCAAGGCCATCTCCGAGGCGAACGACGTGCTCAGCGACCCCAAGAAGCGCAAAATTTACGACCAGGTCGGCTTCTATTCCGACAACATCGATCCCGCGACGGCGGAAGCCTATGCGCGCGGCGGCGGCCAGCCCGGCGGTGGATTTCCAGGAGGCTTTCCCGGCGGAGCGGGCGGCTACCAGCAGTACACCGGAGGCACCGGCAACGTCGACTTCGGCGGCTTTGACTTTTCAGACTTATTCGAGGGCGCGCGCCAAGGCGGGCGAAAAACCACCGCGTCCTCGTCCGGCGGCGGCTTCCGCGACATCTTCTCCAGCATCTTTTCCGGTGGCGGGCAGGCGGCAGCCGACGAAGGTCCAGAGTCAGGGCAGGACCTCGAGTATCAAGTCAATGTTCCCTTCTGGACGGCGATCCGCGGCGGCGTAATGAAGTTGAACATCGCGCGCCGTGATGTCTGCGGCAACTGCCACGGCCACGGAACGATCGAAGCGCCCGGAGTCTGTCCGCAGTGCCACGGCAAAGGCACAATCGAGCAGACCGGCGGCCGCATGAAGTTTAACGTAACCTGTCCGCGCTGCCACGGCACCGGCAAGAATGTCTCCCCGTGTCCGGTGTGCCACGGCGAAGGCACGGTCGAGCGCACCGACCCACTCGAAGTTCGCATTAAGGCAGGCACCCGCGACGGCCAGCGCATCCGCATCGCAGGCAAAGGCAACGCCGGCCTGCGCGGCGGCGGAGTCGGCGACCTCTATGTCATCATCCGCATCGGCGAGCATCCGCTGTTCAAGCGCGAAGGCGACGACATCTACATCACAGTCCCGGTAACGGCGGTCGAGGCAGCGCTAGGGTCAAAAATCGATGTGCCCACGATCGACGGCCGCAGCACGTTGAAGATTCCGCCAGGAACGCAATCCGGCCAGAAGCTTCGTCTGCGCGAGAAAGGCGTGCCGTCCGCAACAAAAGACGGCGTACGCGGGGACGAGATCGTCGAAGTGAAGATCACGGTCCCAATGCCCCGCGACGAAAAGACAAAAGAGCTCCTGCGAGAGCTCGCTAAGCTAAATCCCGAAGATCCTCGCGCTGAGCTTTGGGAAAAGGTTTAAGTCAAGACCTTTAACCACAGAGGGCACGGAGGTTCACGAAGGGAAGCGTTGTGGTGTTTCCTCTGTGCCCTCCGTGGTTGTGGGTTTTATTTGTCCCAATTACTGCCGTCAACCATGCGCTTTATGCCGTCATTCAAGTGAGTGACGTAAAAGTTGATAAGCAATCCCACATTCTTCCCGCTCAGCCTCGGGTAAGACAGAAGCTGCGCTTCATGGACAGGATGGATCGCCTCCACGCATTTCACTTCAACAATCACCAGGTTCTCGACAAGCAGGTCTATACGGTATCCCAAGTCGAGCTTCTCGCCCTCGTACACGACAGGGAGACCAAGTTCTCGTTTCACGTGGTATCCCCGCTTGTGAAGCTCGTGAGCAAGGCGAGCTGCATAGGCGCTCTCCAATAACCCCGGGCCAAGAACGGAGTGAACTCTCATAGCAGCATGAACAACGGCGCCCGACACACGATTGACCCGTGTTGACGATATCAGCGAGAGAGTCGCCGTCCGCAATTTCTAGCGCCGTCGTCGACTAACTGCAGTGATCTTTAGACGTAGAAAATGTGATGAATCCATCGCGAGAACTAACCACGATGCACTCGGAGGATTCAGAGAGAGTCTTCGGGCGACGGTCGTCGCGAAATCTCGACTCATGCCGTCTTAGCCAGCCTCAACTCTTCCCCGCCCCGCACTGAGTAATGCTGGTCGGGCACCGGGAAGCCCGCCTTCGCGAACGTATCGCGGATCAAACGGTTGGTATCGAAATAAACCTGCCAGTAGTGCGCGTTGTTGCAATACGGACGAACCGCCAGCACCGGCCCCGCTAGATTGAAAGTAATGATCTGCACATCCGGCGCGGGAGTCGCCAGCACGTTCGGAATCTGCGCCATCGCCGGCTTGAGCAGATCGGCAGCCGCTTGCGGGTCCACACCATGCGCAAGTTGCGCGGTGAGTTCGACGCGGCGGTAAGCGTTGGCCGAGTAGTTCTGAATCGTGTCAGCGAAAATCTTTCCGTTCCCGATGATGGTCTTGATGTTGTCGGGCGTATTCAGCGTCGAGGCGAAAAGCCCGATCTCCTCAACCGTGCCGGTAATCCCGGCAACGGTAACAAAATCTCCCACCCGGAACGGCTGAAGAATAACCAGGAACACGCCTCCGGCAAAGTTGGAGAGCAGCCCGGACCACGCCATCCCAATAGCGATGCCGGCCGCAGCAAGCAAAGCGGCAAAGCTCGTGGTCTCGACCCCAAAGAAGCCAAGGATGGCCACGACCAGCACGATGTTCAGCAGCGCGCCGAGCGCGGAATTGATGTAACGGATCAGCGTGGGATCGATCTTCTGCTTGCGCAGCGCGCTATCAACCAGTCGGACCGCCAGGCTGATCAGCCAGCGCCCAACCATAAACAAAACAATCGCACCCAAAACCTTCAGGCCGACAGCGGTAAGCACAGCGGTGACAGTCTGCATCATGGCGGAGAAGCTGATATTCATGGAGCCTCCTAGGCAGAGGGGATTGCTTGATGGGCAGCAATTCTATCCTCCGCGGGAGTTGTTGGCTATCGCTTCCAAGAACTTCTTTGCCGCGGACTTCGCGGACCTTCGCGGATTAGTGGGGGACACGAATTGACGCCCTAAACAGGAAAGTACCTACACGAGGGGAACATCGGCCGTGTCGACGACAAACCATTTTTAACGAAAGTACACGGAGGAAGGCTCAGGAAGTAACCTTGTCTACACTGCTTGAGAGGGGCAAGATCGCTACATGTACATCACTCCGCTCAGCTTCCCCCAAAAAGTTGGAGCGGTCCTATATGGCATGGTCGCAGCTTTCTGTACAGCTATCGCCTGCTCAGTCGGGCTTCTTCTCGTTGGACTTGTCTTTTCACTTGCCGGAAATGCTGGGTGGATCCGTCTCGGAGAAGCACAGCCCTGGCTCCCTCTTGTGGGAATGGAGTACGGGTTTCTTCCGGGACTCGTGGTGGGTGTATTCGTGTGCTACAGAATCTGGCGGTCAAGACTAGGCCATCATTCTGGGGAGTAGACCCCTGCTTTCGTTTTTCTCGACTCTCGCAGCATTACCTCCGTACACGCCTCCGCTGATAAGTTTTTTCATATTTTTCGCAAAAAATTCTTGCATCTGCGCGAAATTCCCGTAATCTCACACTTGCGAACTAACTTTGCCGAAATGCCCGGGAAATCTGCTGTGCACCCGGGAGCCGCGAGAAGCGCACGACTAGTCAGCGCTCTTCAAGGGAGACGCGGTGGTGAGAGTGAGTCGCTTCGAGGAGGACCACATCGAAATTGGCAACTGCAACCGCTCCTAACTTTCAACAGCCTCTCGCATCTGCCTCCGCGGCTGTTGCTCCCCGTAAAAAATCCGTCTGCCTCACCCTTTGGCCTCTGGTCGCCGCCACATTCTTTATGGTGTCCGGCGGAACCTACGGCACCGAGGACATCGTGCATGGGGCCGGCTATGGCAAAGCCATCCTTATTCTGCTGCTCACCCCGCTCCTCTGGAGCCTGCCGACCGCCTTCATGATTGGCGAGCTTTCGAGCGCGTTGCCCTTCGAGGGCGGCTACTACGCGTGGGTGCGCCGGGCGATGGGGAATTTCTGGGGATTTCAGGAAGCGTGGTTGTCGCTGGTTGCGTCCATTTTCGACATGGCGATTTATCCCACTCTCTTTGTCGCGTACCTGACGCGCATGTTCCCCTACTTTCAGGAGAACCATCGCGGCGTCCTCGTTGCGTTGGGCGTAGTGATCATTTGTGCGGCAATGAACATTGCCGGCGTGAAGGTAGTTTCGACTACCTCGCTTTGGCTGTTCTTCGCGCTCTCCGCGCCGTTTGCCGCAATCTTCGTTATCGCGCCGTTCAAAATTGGTGTGTTGGCCAACGCCGTCACCAAGCCGACAACCTCGAACGTCGACATCCTCGGCGGTCTCCTCATCTGCATGTGGAACTACATGGGATGGGACAACGCCTCCACCATCGCCACGGAGGTCGAGCGACCGCAGCGTACCTATCCGCGCGCAATGCTCTGGGCGGTGGTGATCGTGGCGCTCAGCTACGTGCTTCCCTTCGCCGCCATGTGGATGACCGGACTTCCCGCTTCCGCATGGGAAACCGGCGCGTGGGCCGATATCGCTCAGTTGATGGGCGGCCCGGTGCTGCGCATGGCACTCGTGGCTGGCGGCATGATGAGCGGCTTCGGAATGTTCAACGCGCTCGTCATGAGCTACTCGCGTCTGCCACTCGCGATGGCGCAGGACGGCATGCTCCCGAAAGTGTTTGCCAAACTGCATCCGAAATCGCGCGCGCCATGGGTGGCGATTATCGCTCTAGCCATCGGCTGGGGCCTCGCCCTCAATATCGGCTTTGAGCGGTTGGTAACGCTCGACATCATGATTTACGGCGCAAGTCTGACGTTGGAATTTGTTGCCCTGATCGTGCTGCGAGTCCGCGAACCAGAGTTGAAACGTCCGTTCCGCGTTCCAGGAGGCTGGTTTGGAGCGATCGCAGTCGGCATCGCGCCAACGCTACTGCTGGGCTTCGCCATCGCAAGCAGCGAGCACGAGGCCATCCTAGGCATGAGCGCCTTCTGGTTCGGCTTGTTCCTCATGAGCGCTGGTTTTGTGGTGTACGCGATCAACCACTCGCTGAAGCCTTCAGGCTGGAACCCGGCTTCTAAACCGGAACTCGCGGCTGAAAGACCTTAAGCGACAACATCGTCTCACCGAAAAAACTAATGAGGAGACCACGGGTGACCGCGTCTCCTTGTTTTTTCTGAGCAACACGAACACTTTGGAGCGCGCGCCATCCGGGCGAAAGCTGAAGAGTCCCGTCTGTGCGGCGACAACCTATGCTGAAAACGCACAGGCCCCGCATCTCGCTCGACGCATCCCTCTAGTCAACATCTCCAGATAAGAAACCCTGCCTAATCCACACCGTCCTCAGCCTAGAATGTTTCAAACATATTTCTAGTTTTCTGTTTTAAACATGATCGGCCGCGAATGAAACGGCAATTCACAACCAGCGAGGTCGTCAAGCTCACCGGCATCACGGGACGCCAGCTGCAATGGTGGGATGAGCGCGGTCTGGTAACGCCCAGCCGGCAAGGTCACCGCCGCATCTACTCCTGGGACCAGCTTGTTACTGCCGCTGTTATCAACCAACTTCGGCGCCGCGGCTTCTCGCTCCAGCGCATGCGCAAGGTGATCGCGTTTCTTGAACGCGAGTTCGGCACGAGCCTCGCTGCCACCGTTCGTGCCGCATCCGAGTATCACCTGCTTACTGACGGCACGCATCTTTACCTGCGCACATCTGCTCGCCAAGTGGTCGACTTGCTCAAGAATTCTTCGCAGCCGATGTTCGATATCTGCCTGAGTGACGAAGTGCGCCGCGTGCGCGGCCAGCTCTTAGCTGGCAATGCGGTATCGCTTAAACAGCGGCCAGAGAGTTTGAAAAAAAGTTCGGCGTCAGAACGGGTACGGTCGGTAAGCCGCGCCCGCAGAGCCTAATCGGAGACCTGGAGGCATGATGATCGGCGAATTGAGCATCATCAACGAGTGGATCCCCGAACAAATGGAACCGGGCACGGTGTTCGTGCTCGAAAACGCTGGCGAGGTCGGAGAAAAAGAAGATCCGTACTGGGCGGTGCTCTCCTGCCCATCCTGTGGCACGCTGGGCCTGATCACGCGCAAGCAGATCGGCGGCCTGCTGCCCACCATCTGCGGCTCTTCGCAATGCTCGGCGCAGTTCTTTATTAAAGACGAGGTCATCACGCCGCGGAAGCCGTTCTAGAGAATCGATTGCGCCGCGCGGTCTTTCCAGATTCACTTCTTATATTTCTGCTCTAGCGCCTGAAATCGTGAATCGCCACGCAATGCGGCAAAGTACGGGCTAGTATCGAGCACAGCAAAATCCTTAAACCCCATTGCAAAAGCCTTTTCCATTTCGGTCAAAGCCTTCTCTTTATCCCCGCGCGCGGCATAGACCGCGCCCAGCCAGTAGTAGTTGAGGCCGGAAGGGCGCATCGCCTTGGACATGGCCGCTATCGCTTTGTCGTATTCCCCCTTCGCGAGGTACGCCTGTCCCATCCCGAGATCCGGGAATGTGCTGTCCGGATCCAACTCCTTGTGCCGCTGAAACGCAGCCATCGCCTCAGCGTAGCGCTGTTGCAAAATCAGAGCGCGGCCCAGGTGGTAATAAGGATTGTAGAAACTAGGCTCCAGACGGAGCGACTCGCGAGCCGCCTTCTCCGATGCCACGGCCTCCGGAGGTTGTTCATACGCCAGCGACCAGGACAGGAGATCCCAGGCATAGGCGTTGTCAGGAGCTAGTTCGGTGGCAGTGCGAAACTCGCGGGAGGCGTTGACGTAGTCGTACTTATCGGCATCGATAGTTCCAAGCGCCAGATGAGTCTCGGGCAATTTTGGATCGATCGTGAACGCGCGCTGCGCAAACTCCTCCGCACGCCGCAAATGTGAGGGGTTGCCGTCGATGTTGCGGTACGTTTGGCCCTCCACCCATGCGAGTCCGGCGAGGGCCGGGCCGTAATTCGGATCCGATTGCAGCGCCTGTTCGTAGAAATGACGCGCCTCTTCTAATTTCGCAGTCACATCCGGATGCCTAATTGCTGCTTGCCCTCGCAAGAAGGCGTCATAAGCCTGCGGATTCTGCGTATACCGGTGCTGAATCGCCTGCTGCTCCTGCGGGCTGAGTTTCAGATTGAGCGACTGCGCGATCTTCATCGCCGCCTGCTCCTGGAGCGAAAATACGTCTTTCATCTCTCCCGTGAAATCATCCGCCCACACCTGAAATCCGCTGGTCGAATCGATCAACTGCACGTTGATCCGCACCTGGTCGCCAGCCTTGCGCACGTTGCCCTCGAGCAGGTATCGCACGCCTAGTTCTTTGCCGATCTCGGCGGCATTCTTGTCGGCAGTCTTAAAGGCTGCAACCGTCGAATGCGAAACCACGTTGACGCTCTCAATTTTTGAGAGCTTGGTCGTGATCTCGTCTGTCATCCCATCGCTGAAGTAGGCGCTATCCGGTTCGGTGCTTAGGTTCTTCAGAGCGAGCACTGCAACCGAAGGCTTGGCCGTGGCAGCAGTTGACGCCTGTGTGCGCTGCTTCAGGAACCACGCGATCCCGGCGCCCGCGAGCAACAAGATCAGGAGTGCGACTGAGGCAATCGCAAATGCGGACTTCGACTTGGGCTTCGCTGGGACTTCCGCGCTCACCGCCGCCGAACGCCCCGACTCGGTGCTCCGCTGGATGCGTTTCAAGTCGGTGCGCAATTCCGCTGCCGACTGATAGCGCAAAGCCCGATCCTTTTCGAGCGCTTTCTCCAGCACCCGCTCAAACTCGGCGGGCAGCGCCGGATTCACTCGCACTGCAGGCACAGCCGCCCGATTCATGATTCCATCGAAAATTACGCCCGTGCTCTCTCCGCGGAAGGGCAACGTGCCCGTCGCCATCTCGTAGAGCACGACTCCGAACGAAAACAGATCCGAGCGCGCGTCGAGTTCTTTCGCCCTCACTTGTTCCGGCGACATGTAGGCCACGGTGCCCAGCGTCGAACCAGGGCTGGTCAAATGTTCGGCCCCGGCATCCGTCATCGTGTCGCCGGAGGAAAGTTTGCTCGACGACGTGCCTGAGGGCGCCGCCTTGGCGAGGCCAAAATCCAGCACTTTGGCGTGGCCGCGCTTGGTTACGAAGATGTTCGCTGGCTTAATATCGCGATGCACGATTCC